>Ga0155239_103_pt1 | contig 289916 bp, 279 predicted proteins | sample RifCSPhighO2_02_FD_106207 | JGI IMG/M metagenome (GOLD analysis project Ga0155239, IMG submission 106207) | Candidatus Magasanikbacteria bacterium RIFCSPHIGHO2_02_FULL_48_18 | reverse complement strand
CTGACCTCCTAATTCACCACAGCCGCCCTGCTGGCGAAGCCAGCTAACACAAAACCACCAGACCTTAGTCTGGTGGTTGTTTATTTGATGGATTAAAAAGAAAATGAAAGAATTTTATTATCGTCCACCACGTAGAGCATGCGTTTTGCTTCGTCCGCAATCATCCCGGTGGGATTCTTCCACGTTGGCGACGTGTATTGTTGGACGAGCTTTCCTTCTTTGGTAAGAACAATAATGCGTTTGTTTTTTGGTTCCAAAATATACAAATTGTTGAGGCCGTTATACGTCCAAATTTTTGTTGGGGCCTCGAGGCGAGGGTCAACGGATATGTCAGGAAATGCCACCGATCGCCCTTTTGAAAATTTTTCTATCTGTCCATCGGCCGTCAGCACAAAGAGGTCGCCGTCAATCGCCAAAGAAACGCCGTTTTGAATTGTGTGACCAGTGTCTTGAATCCACGGCGTTCCCTTGTCGTATCCGGTTTGAGTTTTTTCGTGCTTATAAATTTGATTGTTGACAGGATCGAGCGTATACAGACGCTGGTTATATATAAAGAGGTCGGAGGGGTTTGCGTTTGTGTTTGGGTATGCGATATCGGCAGGCGACAGCGCTCCGGTGTCCTTATGGTACAAGGCAATGGTTTTGTCGCGAGTCAAAAAGACGATGCCGTCGTCTTCCTTTGGCGTTGCGGCTCGCACGAGGGACGGAATGGCCTCATGACTTTTTGCGCTTTGTTCGTTGGTATCCAGATCGATGCCATATAATAGGGGATCGTCCGAGCCAAAGGCAATGAGGAGTGATCCAATTTGGGTGAGATTGTCAATTTTTCCATTGGCCGAAAGTGTAGTGGCATCAAGGACGATAGCGGTTTCGACGATGGCGATTTTGCGAAGGGTCATGAGTTTTTCATCAATGGACGCGTTCAAGACTCCTGTTTTTTCTTTTTGCTCTTTGGTATTATTCGGAAGCGCCGCGGTCAAGGCTTGCGCGTCGTGGAGCAATTGCATCGCCTTCTCGGTGTCGTTATAAATGAGTCCGCTTTCGGCCTCAGCAATTTTTTGTTCTATGGTTTCAACCGTGGAGCGGTATGCTTGTTCTCTGACCTCGCGCTGTTCTTTTATTTTTAAAAAAACGAGACTGCCGATAAAGAGAGCCGCAAATATGACGGTTGCAATCAAGAGCAATTTATGAATCAGAGAAAGCGATCCAAACATCCGCCGTTTTCTCTCAATATATTCTCGCGTCTTTTGCGCCATGTCTCGGCGTCCATTATTTTTGTTGGTGAGGAGAATCAGAAGAATGAGAAATAATTTTCCGATGGATATGCCGATTGTTTTGGCCGCCTTCCCGAGGCCAATCAACACGGTGATGAGCAATTTTCCAACTCCAATAAGGAGTTTGTTGCCAAACGATTGGTCGGTTCCGGCTTCTCGGTAGCGGTAGTTTGTCTCGATCGTTCCGTGCTTTCTTGTTTGTGCGGTTTTGGCAAGGTTTTCTTCCGTCGGTTTTTCTTCATTGGGTTTTTGTTCTTTCTTTTTTTGAACATAATCGCCTATATTTTTTTTGAGATGTCCCAAAAGCGGCGGAGAGAGCGTTTCGGCGGTTCGTTTTTGCGTGGAAATAAGATGATCAATGGATGCCGCGGAGTTGTGTTTTGTCGCAAGCGGCTGTCGGCCCGTCTTTGGAGCGGCGGTTTTTGGGAGAAGCGAGAGCAAGATTCCGCCAAAGGATATGTCTCCCGCCATGTCTTCCAATACTTTTTGGATATGCTCCATGCTTTGGCGGCTTGATCGGGAGCCGATAATTTTTTCAAGACGATCATAAGAAAAATATTCCGTGATATGCGGGGTCCCCACAAAGAGTTGGTCGTTTGGGTTCATCGTTCCCTGCATAACCGATGGAAAAAGATGATCAATTTTTTCGTCGTTCGCCCCTCCCAGAAGCTCCATCCGTTCGGTTTTTTCTTTTGCCGTGTAAAAAAGCAATGCGTGGGGCGATCCGGTATGGGTAAATGACAATTTGTCTCCGCGAAGAACTCCCGCAAAACAGTGGAGCGTCGCGTCAGAAGCATCACGAAGATGGTTGCCGCGGCGATTGATATACTCAAGGGTAATTTCAAATGCGTCTCTTTCTTCTTCGTCCGCCGTTTCATAATATCCGGATTCGAGGTCATCAATCAATTGCTGGACGTGTTCAATGTCTTCCAATGCGGCGCCTTCCACTTCTGCCAATGCAAAAAAATATCCTTTGTCGAGTTCTTCAGAGGATTCCGGTTCGGTAATGTGCAAGAGGACGTGGGACTGCCGTTGGTCTTTGCCCTGTACAAAACATTCACGAATATCAACAACCGTGGACATATGTCGTGTTTTGTTTGAGATGCCTTCCTTCTTTATTATCCTTTTGACATGAAGGCATCACTCCGCTATAGTGAAGTATACTATAGCCTCGCATTCTTGAAAAGATGATAGAAAATTCTATGCTTGAGTACTTGTTTGGTTCAAAAACCAGGCTGAAGTTGCTTCGGCTTTTCTTTCGCGACCCTTTGGCTTCATTTTATGTCCGTGAATTGACGCGCCTTTTGGATATCCAAATTAACGCGGTTCGCCGAGAGTTGGAACTGTTGATCCAATCCGGGCTGGTCAAAGAAATCGAACAAGCGCATCCGGTTGATTCCGGAAAGGCTGGCGTGAATTTGCGAAAATATTACGCATTAAATACCGAATCTATTTTATATCCTGAAATGCACGCGCTTCTTATCAAGGCGCAAGTGTTGGGAGAACAAAAATTGGTGAATGAAATTCAGGAAAAGGGCGGCGATATCGTTTTTTTTCTTATGACGGGGAAGTTTACCAATGAAAAACGAGCAAAAACCGACATGTTATTGGTAGGGAAATTAAAAGAACAAACGATTGCAAAAATTATTGCGCGGTATGAAAAGGAATTTGGTTTCGAGATTCTCTATACAACCATGAGCGAACAAGAATTTTTTGATCGGCGGCATATGATGGATAAATTTCTTTTTTCTTTATTCGAGGGCGAGCATGTGAAGGTTGCAAACCGTTTGCGGATTTAGGTCTGTCATGGGTTTCCTCCTTTCATATGATTCTCATCATCAACCCTTCGCAAAAAGAGCACATCTCTCTTGGTTTGTGCGCCAAAACTGGGGGTGGCATTTCTTGGCATGCGTATGCCGAGCCAAACAGGGAACTCTTGTCGTGTATTTGGGATGTTCTTGCCCTTCATTCTTTGGATAAAAAAGATATTCAAGGAATAATTGTCGTGGTAGGCGCCGGAAGTTTTACGAGTACGCGTATCGCTGTGACGGTTGCCAATACCTGGGGTTTCGCAGAACGCATTCCTCTTTTGGCGCTTGAATGTAAAAATCTTCCGAACATACAACACACTATTCCTCTTCTTTTTTCCCAACAAAAAAGACGCTTTCTATCGGCCACATATAGCGGAGAGCCAAACATAACGCAATCAAAAAAGTCAAAAGTGAATCCGAACACATAATATGTTCAATACTCAAGAAGACAAACAAAGACTTTTGTCTCATTTTTCTTCCATTGCCTCAAAAGATCATTTTCGCAAATATTATGGCGCCTATTGCATGCCTATTTTTGCGCAAGGATATTTTGCCGTGACCGCGGCGGCAGGGCACGCGCCGTATGCGTTTTCTTTTGGATTGTTTTTTCAAAATTTTACGCGTGACAAAGAATTCAATTGGAATTGGTCCGTTGAAGAAATGGAAAATCTCCGGCACGCCTTTTTTGCCGCACTCAAGCGCGACGCCTCCTTTGGCGATGCGTTTTATAACGCATATATGGATGATTTTCGTTATTTTGACCGCGATGCGAAAGCTGAGGAAAAAATTGCCTTTACGGAATTATCGAATAGAGAACTGGTGGATCGCGTGCTCGCGCTTATTGAGGCCGCAGGACGGCAGGGACATGGGTATGCGGTTGACTGTTTTTTGGGCCGCGCGGAAGACACGTGGTTTGAAGACAGGGTCGCCGCGTATGCCGGACAACATTTTTCCGACGCGGATATGGCCGCGCTTCGAGAGCCGACGCATCGAACCTTTGTCAATGAGGCATTCCTTCGCATGGTTGAGATTGCAATACTCCGAAAGGATGGGAAGCATATTGAAAAAAAATTAGACGATTTGGCCCGTGATTTTTATTGGATAGAAAATAATTATCTTCGGGGCACGCCAAAGACTGCTGAAGATTTTTTACGCGAGATTGATGATATCCATGATCCGCGGGCAATACACATAACGGAGCAAAAAAGGATCGACGATCTGAAAGAAAAAAAAGATATTATTATTTCCCGCGTGTCGTCACCGCAAATGCTTCACACATTTATTCGTTTTTTGGATAATGCCGCGCATATTCAAGATTGTCGGAAGCAAGTGGTGTTACGGTTAAATTATTTTTTATTTTTTTATCTTGATGAATTGGCGCGGCGGATTGGTTTTGATCCCGAGCTTATACGCTATATCATGTTTTTTGAGCTGAAAGATTTGTTGCGCGATCCAGACGCATTCCGTTCTCTTGCCGCAGAACGGCGCGAGGGCTGTTTGGCATTGTTTGACAGGCAGGGGTGCGCGCTTCTGTTGCGAAAAGATCTTGAGGGTATTGACCTCGCTCATTTTTTTCAGGATTATCATATGCTTCAAGAAGCCAAAGGAACGCCGGCATCCCGAGGACGCGCGGCGGGGACGGTTCGCGTGGTTTTGGGAAGCGATCAATTTGACTCCTTTGAGAGGGGTGATATCCTTGTTACCAACCAGACGACGCCGGATTTTCTCCCCCTCATGAAAAAAGCGGCGGCGATTGTCGCCGAACAAGGAGGCATGACCTCGCACGCGGCAGTGATTTCTCGGGAGTTGAATATTCCGTGCATCGTGGGCGTGAAAAACGCAATGGAGATTTTTGCAAGCGGAGAATCCGTTATTGTCGACGCTGAAAATGGCAGTATTAAAAAACAAATTTCAAAACTATGACACACAAACGATTCATACGCATTTATACCCGTCCCACCAGAACGCAAGACATGGAAATTTCCTTGGTTGCTCCCGCACTGCGCATGTCGCCAACGCCATTAAGCACAGTAATTTATGTTGGGACGGGAGGAAAGTGGGAAGCATGGTATGTGGAAAAGGAATTTTTACGGCTGATGAATGCATGGGCAAGCCTTGTTGACCGCCCTGACTGGTCGATTGATCGGCACCGGTCGGCGTTTGAAGAGGATTGGGCTGTGATAGAGCGGGCTGTCCTGGAATTGCGTTCTGCCGCGGAGGATGGATGGGGAAACAATCTCCTCCCCCTCTATGAAGTGTTTACACGTGTGTGGGACAGGTATGTGCCGTATATATGGTTTCCTTGGTCTATTACCTATGTGCTTGAGGATCGATTGCGGGATCTCCTTCAAAAATGGTATGCGGATTGGCAGGCTATATACGACACACTTGCGTTGCCATCGGAATCCATACAAATGCACCAATTGATTGAAGGGCTTCTTGAATGGAAAATAACGGGAGGAGACAGAGAAAGGCTTCAACAATTACAACAGCAGTTTGGCCACCTCAATGGGTATTCTGTGAATGACCGATACTGGACCGAAAAAGAATTGGAGGGGCTTATTGCCGAATATGCCGATCCCCGTGATGCGCTCCGTGAGATGCGCGATGGGAGAGAACAGACGCGTCAAAAAATAGAACATATTTTTTCTCGCTTGCGTCATGATGATCCGGTGTTGTACGAGCTGGCGCGCACCATTCATATGTACGTTTTTTTGCGCACCGAACGCATTGACCGATATAAATGGGGACTCATGAATGCCGCGCCATTTTATAGAGCCTTTGAACGGTATTTTCAGCTCCCGTCCGGCTCTGCGGGGCACTTAACCAAAAAAGAGATTATTTATGCGTGCGAGACGGGGAGAGTCTTGGAAGAGGAAATACTGCATCACCGTTTGAAAGAGATGTATATTACGCATTTCCAAAAAAAGAACACCACGGTCATTGCCGAGCCAAACGCGCGGGATCAATTTCTCGCGGAATTGATTCCGGATTATTTTGAGAAAGACGGGAAAGAAACCGTCCGTGGGAGGTCCGCGTTTCCTGGCAATGCCCGGGGCCGTGTGCGCATTATTCAACATGCCAAAGATATTCGTTTGTTGCGGGACGGTGAAATTCTTGTGGCGTCCATGACCCATCCGGAGTACATGGTTGGGATACGCAAAGCAGGCGCCATTGTCACCGACGAAGGGGGTGTTGTCTGCCACGCGGCGATTGTTTCAAGAGAACTCCAAATTCCATGCGTTATTGGCACTAAAAATGCAACAAAAATATTTCATGATGGCGATATGGTTGAGGTGGATGCGGAAAAAGGAACCATAAAGAAGATATAGTCCTCTTTACGAAAGCCGGGTATACTGGTACCACAATGTCGGGGATTGTATATTGCTTTCTATTTTTTAATTATTTTATATGCCTCCAAACCATTTTATTTCGGCCCGCGATATTGATAGGGTGGGCTATGACGAATTGCTTCGTCGAACAAAAAAATTTGTTGATGAAGGTATTCCGCCAACATTGCTCCAGGGCAAAGTGATTGCCACACTCATTATGCAAACCTCTATCCGCACCATGACCGCGTTTCAATCCGGCATGATCCGCGCGGGCGGCGGATGGGTGGGTTTTGCGGAGTCCTCGATCGGTAAAGACGAAACCCTTGGAAAAAGCGAAACGTGGGAAGATTTGATCGTGACGTATGGGTCATTTGTTGATTGTCTTCTCATGCGCCATCCCGAGGACGACGCGGCCGAGCGCGCGGCGCGGGTGTCGAGCATTCCCATTATTAACGGCGGATCCGGAACGCGCGAGCACGCGTTGGCCGGTATTATGCTGTTGGCGCAAATGACGTATCACATGAAGCGTCCGCTTCAAGGAATGAAAATTGGGATCTACGGAACACCCGGCGCGAAAAGCGGGGGAGGCCGATGCTGTACGTCGCTTATTCCGGTTCTTGGTCATTATGGCGTTGATTTGGTTATTGATGACCTTGGCGGCAAATTTCCAATAAAACAAGAAACCGTTGACGCAGCAAAACAAAACGGATTAAAAAATTTGACGTACGACACATTGGATAATTTTATCGGCGATGTCGACGCCCTCATTCTCACCAAAGCCGGCGGATCGGCATTGTCGCCGGAATTAACCGAGCACGTGAAAAAAACATTTGTGCCGGTGAATCGTGAAAAAATGAAAATGATGCGAGACGACGCGCAACTGGTCGTGATTACCCCGCGTTGCGGCGAAGTCAACGAAGATGTTGATCCGGATCCGAGGTCTCTTCATATGAAGTACGCGCCGTATCGAGAAGTGGCGGTTGCGGTCGTGACGTATTTGTTGGGGATTGAAGTTTTATCCTGAGTCCCGCCGGATGGCGGGACGAAGGATTCCGATGAAAGCGGGACGAAGGATCCCGATGAAAGCGGGACGAAGGATCCCGATGAAATAGACTATTAAAAAGGGAGGGTTTATGTGTGGAAAATATTATTATACATACATAATGACCAACAGACGAAAAACAGTTTTATATATTGGCGTTACCAATAATTTGAAAAGAAGATTTAGTGAACATGTAAGGAAACAAAAGAAACATTCATTCACTGCAAAATACAATATTGATATCTTGATATATTTTGAAAAATATTTTTCTCCGGAAGAAGCAACTGCCCGGGAGAAACAATTGAAAGGGTGGACGAGAAAGAAAAAAATAGATTTGGTTGAAAAGATGAATCCTCAGATGAAAAATCTTTTTAGCGTTCTGTCTGAAACGGGATCCTATCTGAAACAGGATCCTTCGACTCGTCCGCCTATCGGCGGGCTCGCTCAGGATAAAAAACACAGACGCCCTCGTTGGTATGATCGTGCGTGATCAGTGACCAACGAGGGCGTTTCCTTTTCCCCCTTTTTGTTCCCCCCTGTCGCTGGACTGGCCCGCCCTACGGAGCGGTCGCGAGCGCGAGCCAGTAGGCGATGAGGCCCTGGAGGACCTTCGGGTTGCACACGAAGGTGGGGCTGTGGATCGGCCCCGTGCCCTCGGTGTGGGCACCGAAGAACCAGAATGAGCCGGGCCGCTCGCCGAGGAAGTAGGAGAAGTCCTCGGCCCCGAGGATCGGGGCCATCTCCTTGACGGTCAGCCCCTGGGCGCCGAGGAGCGCCCCGACCCGCTCCACGTCCTCGGGCGTGTTGTGAAGTGCCGGCGCGCCCCACTGGAAGGAGAGATCGGCGACCTCGGCGCCCGGGACCTTCGCGACCGAGGTGCGGATCACCCCCTCGATCGCGGCCTGGAGCAGGTCGCGCTGGTCCCCTACCAGGAAATGCCGGATGTTGAACACCAACGTTGCCTCCGAGGGGAGGACATTGGTGACGACACCGTCTCCAGCCTGGCACTGGACCGGCTCCAGCACGAACGGCTGGCCCTCGGGGACCACGTTGAACTGGGACGACAGGAGCCCCCAGATCGCGCACACCGCCCCGCGGAGAGCACCCGAACCGTGCTCCGGATCGGCCACGTGGCCGCCGGCCGACCGGATTTTGAGCCGGAGCACACCCGGGTTGGCCATCATTGGCCCCGGCCGGCACAGCGCGGTACCGACCGGCGCGTACGGCCAGACATGGGCGCCGTGGGCCGAGACGACGTTCTCGAGAACGCATTCCTCGATCATGGCCTTGGCCCCGGACTCCGGGGATTCCTCGGCCGCCTGGAACACGAACCGGATGTTTCGGGTTGGCCTGACCAGGCCGCGGGCAATCGCGCGGTAGGCGCCGAGGAGCCCGGCCGTGTGGAAGTCGTGTCCGCAGGCGTGCATGACGCCCTGGATACGACTCGAGTAGGGCAGGCCGGTGGCCTCTTGGACAGGGAGGGCGTCCATGTCGGCCCGAAACATGGTGAGCGTCGGATCGTCCGGGTTGACAACCACGTCAGTCCAGAATCCGGACTTCCACCGGACGATCCTGGCCTCCGTGAAGTGGTTCACGATCGCCTCGGTCACCTTGTCCATGGTCCTCACCTCGCCCCAGGAGAGCTCCGGCTCGCGGTGGAGGTGGAATGCGAATCCGCGGGTGGCGGGAAGGACGTGGCGGACGGCGGCGGCGATGTTCTTCGTAGCCATGGCGTTTCTCCTCTTTTCTTTCGAAGCCTTCACATTGCCATGTCAGTTTTGACACAGCGTCCCATGAAAAGAGAAAAGTCTTCTCATGGCACGCCATGTCTTTTTTTAAAGAACACACCCAAAATGGACCAAAACGGTCTTTTTTTGGATTTGGTTTTGTATCATAACATTGAGCGTTTGTCAATCAATACAATAGTACTGATTGTTTGGCCTGCCTTGCCAGTAGGCGTCCGACGTTTGACGTCAAATAGACAAATCACCTTTTTTCCCGTAAAATAGGAGAAGTTTCCTTTATGCTCTATCGTATTACCCTCCGTATCCATGGAATCGTTCAGGGAGTTTTTTTTCGAGACAGCACCCGGGATTACGCGCGCGGTCTTGGTCTTGTTGGTTTTGTTAAAAATTGTTCCGATGGCACGGTTGAGGCGGTTGCCGAAGGGCCAAAAGACGCGCTCGAGAATCTTCGTGATTGGTGCAAAAAAGGCCCGGAGTTGGCGGCGGTTGTGCGTGTTGAAGAACAGTGGAAAAATATCGATGAAAAGAGCGTTGATACGTTTGAAGTGGTTCTGAGTTAGCTAAGTTATGTCCGACTACACCCGCTATCGCATTTACGAAATTCTTCCCGGACTTTCTATTTGGCTTACCCTCATTGGCACCATTGTGTTGTCGTTTGTCCGGCCGCTTTGGATGATTTATTTTGTCATTGTCTTTGATTTGTATTGGGTTTTGCGCGTTTTGAATTTTTCGTTTTATCTTATGGTTTCCTGGCGGCGGTTTTCGGTCGTAAAAAAAATTGATTGGAAGAAAAAAATGAAAGAGGAAGCGCCAAAATGGGAAACCATCCGGCATGTGGTGTTTCTTACATTGTATGATGAATCCTGGACGGTCGTCAAAACCGCCATTCAAAGTATTTGCAACGCGGCGTATGACCGAAAAAAATTTGTTATCGTGGTTGCCGGCGAAGAAAAAAAGAAAATGCATTATGAATCCATTTTTCAGCATATCCGCGAGACCTTTGGCGATTGTTTTTTTGATATTGTGGGGACCTGCCACCCGACAGACCTTCCGGACGAAATTCCGGGGAAAGGGTCAAATCTTCATTATGCCGAACGACAGATGAAAGAGTATATTGATAAAAAAGGATGGGACTACGCGACGACTGTTGCGACGATTTTTGATATTGATACGGTTTGCCACGCGCAGTATTTTGCATACCTTACCTATCTCTATTGCACGCATCCCAACCCTACCCGTTCTTCTTTCCAACCCATCGCGCTCTATAATAATAATATGTGGGAGTCGCCGGCCATGCTTCGCATCATGGCGTTTGGAACGACCTTTTGGATGATGACGTCGCATGCGAGGCAAGATTCGCTCGTCACATTTTCTTCGCACTCCATGAGCTTTCGTGCGATTGTAGACGCAGGGTATCATGAAAAGCGCATTGTGAGCGAAGACTCGCGCATTTTCTACCAATGTTTTTTGGCGTATAATGGCGAGTACGAAGTGACGCCGATGTATATTCCGGTTTCCATGGATACGGTCCGAGATGATACATGGTGGCAGAGTGTAAAGAATTTATACAAACAACAGCGCCGCTGGGCATGGGGGAGCGAACACATTCCATATTTATTGTGGGAATTTCGAAAAAAAGGAAAAGCGATTCCATTTTGGAAAAAAGCCAAGTGGGTATTTGTGGAGTGGGAAGGAAAATGGTCATGGGCGCTTGTGGCGTTGCTTATTACCATTATCGGCCGTCTGCCGCTATGGGTGGCGCCGGATTGGGTTAAGGAAAGCGCCCTGTTTATCAATACGCCGCATATGCTTTCCTGGCTTATGGGGTCGGCGATGCTTGGCATGGTGTGTTCAGCAGTGTTAAGCGTGCCGCTCTTGCCCCCGCGTCCGCATTCCCACCCGCCGCACAAATACCTCATTATGTTTTTTCAATGGGCGTTATTGCCGATTACTCTTATCTTTATGAGCGCGATTCCCGCGATTGACGCCGCGACGCACATGATGTTTGGAAAATATTTAGGGTTTAATGTATCTCAAAAAAAGAGAGTTTCGTAATTGCAACGTGCTTGTGTTCTATGCTGTTTTTTCATAAAAAAAAACGACGAGTGTGGCCATGGGCTGTGTTTCTTGGTTTTCTTTTTTGCATCACGGTCGGCGCGGGATTATATATTTGGGCAAAACAGCTTACTTTGGACGAGGTATTGGACTCATCCATTCTCAAACGTGAAATACAAAAAAAAGCCGGTGACGAGGGCGTCGCGTTGTGGTCGCTCCTTCCGGATTTTTTGGGATATACGGGGCCTCGCACGTATTTGTTTTTATTTTTGAATAATACGGAAATTCGTCCGGGCGGGGGATTTATAGGGAGTTATGCGGTCGTTACCGTTGACAGGGGCAAAACCCGAATTGAAAAAATTGAAGGCACCGAAGTTTTGGATGCCGCAACGCCCGACACATGGACGCCAAAAGCGCCCGGGCCTTTGACAGAACATCTTGGCGTGGATCGGTGGTATTTTCGCGACAGCAATTGGTCTCCGGATTTTGGCACAAGCGCCATTCAAGCGGTCGCATTGTATAAAGGAGAGGGCGGCGCCTTGGCCGACCGTATTGATACGGTGGTCGGCGTGACGCCAACCGTGCTTGAAACATTGCTCGAGTTTACCGGGCCGGTTACGGTGAATGGAATCACGTTTGACGCTAAGACAGCGGTTGAAACATTGGAATATGAAGTGGAGTTTGACTATAAAAAGCGCGGGCTGAGTTTTGAACAGCGAAAGGAAATTTTGGAACCGCTCATGATGGAAATTGTCGGCAGATTGAAACAAGATATGTTTCACCGCTATCCGGAATATCTCGGCGCGATCCATGCGCTCTTTGACGAAAAACAAATTTTGGTGTATTCGCTTTTTCCCGAATTGCAGAAAAAATTAGACCGTTTGCAATGGTCCGGACAAATAGCGCAGGGAGAAGGGGACTCTGTCATGTGGGTGGATGCGAATGTGGCGGCGCTCAAAACAGATCATGCAATTGCAAGAACGCTGTCCTACTCGTTTCAAAGACAAGAAAATGGCCGCTATCGGGCCACTGCATCAATGACGTATACGCATGGTGGCGCGTTTGATTGGCGGACAACGCGGTACCGCACCTATGCGCGGGTATTTGTCCCGGAGGGTTCAACGTGGGTCGAAACCAAAGGATCCATGAAAACGGACAGAAGCAATGAGCCCGGAAGCACGGATCAGGGGACCGAGCTTGGAAAGCAATGGTTTGGCAGTTTTATTGCCATTGAGCCTGGGAAAACCGGGACCCTCAGTTTCGTATATGATTTGCCCGAATCTCTCACGCAAAAAATTGACGAAGGATCGTACACACTTTTTGTTCAAAAACAGCCCGGCGTTGTCGGGAGCGGTTTGACGCTTGATCTTGATTTTGGTATAAACGTAGCGGGCGCAACCCCTGGCGAAATTTTTGAACAGTGGGGCGACGCGCGGTATCAGGTTGAAACGAATTTCAACGTTGACAAAAAATTTGCAGTCACAATAGCAAAATAGCAATCTTCACAGTACAAGAATTATGTTAATTAAAAAAGTCGCGATTGATCTTGGCACCACCAATGTGCTCGTCCACGTTCCCAAACGCGGCATTGTGATTAACGAACCATCGGTTGTCGCGATTTCTCAAGAAGACAAGAAAGTGCTCGCAGTTGGCGCTGAGGCAAAGGACATGATTGGCCGCACCCCCGATACCATTATCGCGGAGCGGCCGCTTAAAGATGGCGTCATTGCCAACTATCGGACCACCGAAGCCATGCTTCGCTATTTTATCAACAAAGCGTTGGGCGGCGTTCGGCTCTTTCGTCCGGAAGTGATGATTGCGGTCCCTGCCGGGATTACCTCAACCGAGCGGCGTGCGGTGATTGACGCGGCCATGAACGCCGGCGCGCGGGCGGCATACATTATTAAAGAACCGATTGTGGCGGCGATTGGGTCCGATATTCCCATTGGGAGCGCGTCGGGACACATGATTATTGACATCGGCGGGGGAACAGCGGAAATCGCGGTCATTTCTCTTGGCGGCATTGTGTCGTCCGGATCGGTCCGTATCGGCGGAACCCGTTTTGACCAGTCGATTGCGGAATATATTCGGAGAAAACATGGATTGGCCATTGGAGAATCCATGTCAGAAGACGTAAAAATTCGCATTGGGTCTGCCATGTTTATGAATGAACCGCTCAAGATGGATGTGAAGGGCCGTGATATGATTTTGGGTCTGCCAAAAACCATTACCATTACCTCGGACGATACCACCGAAGCACTCCAGCATGATTTGGAAGGCCTGATTGAAGCAGTCAAAGAAGTGCTCCACAAAACGCCGCCAGAACTCTCGGCCGATGTCATGGATAAGGGAATTATTATGTCCGGCGGATCAAGCCAGTTGCGCAATTTGGACGAATTGATCGCGCAAGCCACGGGTGTTGCCTGTTATGTGGCGGATGAGCCGCTGTTATGCGTGGCAAAAGGCACCGGCATCGCACTTGAAAATTTGGAAAATTATAAACGGAGCATTATGTCCACTCGATAGTTTTGTATGGATACTATTGATACCGCGCTTCAGGCGCTGAGACGCGGGGAGATCATTATTATCGTTGATGACGAGAATCGGGAAAACGAAGGCGATTTGGTCATTGCGGCAGAGCATATAACGCCAGAAAAAATGGCGTTTTTCATTCGACATACCGGCGGTGTCGTGTGTCTTGCGTTGAGCAACTCAGTCGCGGATCGGCTCAACTTGCCGCCGATGGTGGAGAAAAATACCAGTAAACGGGGAACGCCCTTTACTGTCAGTATTGAAGCGGTCGATGGCGTGAGCACGGGTATTTCCGCGCATGACCGAACACAAACTGTACTCAAAGCAATTGCTCCAAACGCGCGCCCGGAAGACTTGGTTCGTCCCGGACATGTTTTTCCGCTGAGGGCCCAACATGGCGGAGTTTTGTGGCGCGGCGGCCATACCGAGGCATCGGTTGATCTGTGCCGTATCGCCGGCCTTCGCGAAGGAGCCGTGATTAGCGAACTCATGCATGACAATGGCACCATGATGCGGCTTCCGGCGTTGATGGAATTTGCCGCGGAACATCGTTTTCCCATCATCACCATTGCGGATATTATTGCCTATCGCCATAAGACCGAAACGTTTATTCGCCGCGACGCGGAAACGGTTATTGAAACCGATACCGGCCCTTGGCGCGTGCAGGTGTATGCCGATTTGCTTCACCACGCGGAGCACGTTGCCCTGATAAAAGGAGAAATCAGTTCCATCACACCAACGTTGGTTCGCGTGCATTCCGAATGCATGACCGGGGATATTTTTGGCTCGAAACACTGCGATTGCGGCGCGCAACTCCGCCATGCGATGGCGCAGATTGACAAAGCGGGATCAGGAGTTGTTGTGTACATGAAACAGCAGGAAGGCCGCGGCATTGGTTTGGGAAACAAAATCAAAGCCTATGAATTGCAACGCACCAAGGGGTTGGATACCGTGGAAGCAAATGAAGCGCTTGGTTTTCCCGAAGATTTGCGTGAATACGGCATCGGCGCACAAATTTTGGCGGATTTGGGGGTAAAGAAAATTTTGCTTATGACCAATAACCCAAAAAAAATGGGGGGCATTAGCGGGTATGGCATTGACGTGGTAACACAGGTCCCAATCGAAGTGCCGCCGAACGGTGTGAATAATGGGTATCTTCAGACAAAGAAAGAAAAAATGGGGCATATATTGAATAATGTCTGATTTTTTATCGATGTTTTCGCAAAAAGATTATTATGTTATGGAGGAGGCAATAGGGCTTGCGCGGCAAGCGGTTGGCTTGACGTCTCCCAATCCCGCGGTGGGGGCGGTTATTGTGAAGAAAGGAAAAATTGTTGGAAAAGGATGCACACAGCCTCCGGGGAAAGCGCACGCGGAAATTGTTGCTCTGAACTCAGCAAAACAGCGCACGCGGGGCGCCACGATGTACGTGACGCTTGAGCCGCATTGTTTTTTTGGCCGGACGCCGCCATGCACCGATGCTATTGTCAGCGCCGGAATTTCTCGAGTGGTTGTTGGAATGAAAGACCCGAATAACGATGTAAATGGCAAGGGGTTGCGGCTTTTGAAGAGCGCCGGAATTGACGTGGCAATGGTGAAGGATAATTATATAGTACAGGAAATCAGATTATTGAATCAGCCGCATCTCAAATATATTCAAACCGGCCTTCCGTATGTTGTGTTGAAAGCGGGCGTGAGTTTGGATGGAAAAATTGCAACCCGAACCGGTGAATCCCAATGGATAACCGGACCGGCCGCACGCAACGATGCCCGGTTGGAACGAAGTATGTGCGACGCAGTCGTGGTTGGCGTTGGAACCGTGAACGCGGACAATCCCGGACTTGGCAGTTATGGAAAATTTCGAACAAAAAAATTATTGCGGGTTATCATTGATCCCGCGCTTTCATCACATCAAAAAAGCCGCGTGTTTCGCGATGAACAGGTTTTGGTTGTGCATACCAAAAAAGCGTCTCCGCAAAAGATTATTGCTTTCACCAAAAAAAATATTCCATTGTATTGCGCGGGAACCCGTCGCGTGTCATGGAAAAAATTGTTTGATTTTTTGGGCCGGCAGGGGGTACGGGGAATCTTTGTTGAGGGCGGTGCGGGCGTCCACGGGTCGCTCTATGATGCGTTTTTATCCAATCCGCTTCTTCTCGACCGGGTTCTTTTTTACATCGCGCCAAAAATTATTGGAGGAAAATCGGCGCTTTCTGTCGTAGGGGGAAACGGAACGCGGTCTATTTCTTCGGTTCTGTCTTTAACAAATGTACATGTGTCTCTTGTTGGGTCTGATATGAAAGTTGATGGGGTTTTTACTTTGTATTGATCCTATGATCCTCGGCATAGACGCCTCGCGCGCGAATCACGATCAAAAAACCGGCGTGGAGTGGTACGCGTTTTTTCTCATTGAAGAAATGAAAAAATTGACCGGCGCGTATCCCAATCTTCGGGTTGTGCTGTATGCGGATCAACCGCTCCGCGGATCATTGGCGCGCATGCCCCAGCATTGGACACAAAAAGTACTCAGTTGGCCGCCAAGGCGGTTATGGACGCAGTTCCGTCTAAGTTGGGAAATGTTGTTGCATCCTCCGGATGTTTTGTTTATTCCCGCTCATGTATTTCCAATTATTCATCCGAAAAAAACCGTGATGACCGTGCATGACGTCGCGGCATTTCGTTTTCCAAAAGCATATAGCTGGTTTGAACGATGGTACAGCATCTGGTCCGCGTCATACGCCGCACGAAGATTGTGGAAGGTAATTGTTCCTTCATTTTTTAGTAAAAAGGAATTGCTCGCGCTTCTTACAGCAGGAAATCGGCCGGATGCCGTTTATGATAGCGAACGCATTATGGTTATTCCGCACGGATATGATCCGGCGTATGGGGCGCCGGTGTCACCGGCCGCGATTGATGCAACTCGGAAAAAATTTGGTATTGGCGGGCCGTTTTTGCTGGCCATCGGCCGGCTGGAATACAAAAAAAATACGGCGATCCTCATTCACGCATTTGAAAATATCAAACAACGCGGCGGCGAAAGAGTGCAGAACCTCGCGTTAGTCCTTGCCGGCAAACCAGGGGTTGGATACGAGACAATTGCATCAATTCGCGAGGCAAGTCCCTATAGAAAGGATATTATTGAAACCGGATGGATTTCCAACCTCGACGCGCGATGTCTTATGAAAGTGGCAGATGTTTTTGTTTTTCCCAGTCTCTATGAGGGATTTGGCATGCCGGTTCTTGAAGCGTTTGCGTCAGGAACGCCAGCCGTTGTTTCAAAAGGAAACAGCCTGGAAGAAGTCGGCGGCTCTGCCGCGCTGTATGCGGATCCAACAGATTTAAAACAGGTCGAGGAGGCACTCTTTCGGCTTGTGACCGATTCACATTTGAGAGAGGAATACGCGCAAAAAGGGTTGTCTCGTGTGAGAAAATTTTCTTGGCGTTCTTCGGCGGAAAAAACAGTGGATGTTTTGTTGAACGCGATGACAACATGAACAAAAAGATGTCATCTTTTTCGTTTTATGGTACACTTTTTCCATGACTTCCATTATTGGGCACGCGTCTATTCTTCATTTTTTTGAGTCCGCCGCAAAAAACGGACGGCTTTCCCATGCCTATTGTTGTGTTGGGCCAAAGCGAGTGGGAAAACGCGCGGTGGTGGAGTATTTTTCCTCCCAGTGGCTCGGCGTTCTTAGCACCCATCTGTCGGTCAGTCCGGATTTTTTTCTCGTGGCTCGTGAAAACGATGAAAAGACCGGGAAGATGAAAAAAGATATTTCCATTGAGCAGATCCATCGCGTGCGCGGTTTTTTCTCTCAGCGGTCATTTGCCGGGGGGTATCGTATCGCCGTCATTGACGGCGCGGAACACCTCAGCCGAAGCGCGGCAAATGCGCTTCTCAAGACCTTGGAAGAGCCAAGAGACCGCGCCGTTCTTTTTGTAATGACCGACGACGATGCGCGTCTTCCTTCGACCATTCTTTCCCGCTGTCAGCATATCCATTTTTTCCCTGTTCATCATGACACCATAGCGTCTGGTTTGGCGGATCGGGGTTGTGAGACGCCTTTTGCCGAAGAGGTTGCTCGTTTTTCTCGAGGACTCCCCGGACTTGCCATATCGTGGATACAGGACGACGCCGCGTATCAGGCGTTTCTCAATGAAATTGCGCGGTTTCAATCGTTGATTGGCGCGCGCTTTCATGATAAACTAAAGACTATAGAAGATTTTTTTGGTTCGCCGGATGATCATATCGCGACCAGGGACGGCCTGGGGCACATTCTTCATCTGTGGTCATTCTTTGCGCGGGATCTTATTATGGCCGCCATAAATATGGAAGAACGCATGATTCATCGGTTTACCTGCGCCGCTCCGGCTTCTCTGTCTCATCTCTTATCTCTTGAGGAGACAATTCAACATTCGAAAGATTTATTGCAAAAAAATGTTCATCCCCGATTATTATTTGAACATATTCTCCTTCGTATTCCATAATTTATTTTTTTATGAAAGTATCATGGTACCGTTTTGGCGTGGCGCTTCCTCTTTTTCTTTTACTGGGCGCCGGCTGTCTTTTGTCCACTAAAGAAGCACCGCAAACCACCGGACCAGCCGGCATGTTTTTATCTCTTGATAAAGGCGAATCATGGCAACAAATTGCCGCCTTGCCCACGATCTCCGGCGTTGAAAGCATTGGCAACGTGAGTGTTTTTCGGCTTGTGGAGGATCCGCAAGACACAAAAACCGTATATCTGTTGTCCAAACAAAGCGGAATGTTTTATACATATGACGATGGCAAAACATGGCAACGGCCGAGTGACGCCCGTCTTCGTGAAGGATTGCTCTATAGCATTGCCATCCATCCAAAAGATAAATGCACGATGTATACCACGAATGGCACGGAAATTTTAAAAACCAACGACTGCGGGCGCAGTTGGGAAGATATGTATCTTGAGACGCGATCGGATGCCCGCATGAGCGCGATTGCGTTTGAGCCGTTTCACCCCTATGATATTATAGTGGGAGAATCCAATGGAGACATTTTACGAAGTACCGACGCCGGCAGAAGCTGGACGGTCACCGAACGCCTCAAAATTCCTGTTGTTGACATACAGGCAGATGAATTTGAGTCCGGGCTGTTTTATCTCATCACCAAAAATCAGGGACTGTATCGCTCGGTCGATCGGGGATACAGCTGGGATTCGCTTCAGGCGCCTTTGGCAGAATTCGCGGGCGCGCTGGATTACCGGCGTTTTCTCCGCCACCCGGAGAAACCCGACGTTTTATTTTGGATTTCAACCTATGGTATTTTGTTTTCCAACGACCGCGGCGATTCATGGTCGGCCATGGATTTGATTACGCCGCCCGGGAGCGTGAATATCTATGCCTTCGACATCAACGGACATAACGATAACGAAATGTATTATACGGCAACGCTCAAGGACAATACCCGTTCTACGTTTTATAAAACCATTGACGGGGGAAGAACGTGGACGACGAAAAAGCTACCCTCCGGTCAAATTCCGGCCGTGTTGAGGGTGCACCCGGAAAATGAATCGTGGCTGTATCTCGGATATACCACGCCATAATTTTTTCGTATTTTTTTATGTTTGCTCTTCAGCAGTACAAAGAACAATTTGTCAATACCATTGATCACTTGAAGCAGGAAATTTCCGGCCTGCGCACCGGCCGCGCCACGCCTGCCCTTGTCGAAGACATTATAGTCGAAGCCTACAATGTACGGCAGCCGGTGAAAGCCCTCGCGTCCATTAGCGTGGTTGACGCAAAAACCATTACCGTACAGCCGTGGGATAAAAGTATTTTGCAAAATCTTGATGCGGGAATTCGGGCATCCAATTTGGGAATCAACCCGGTCAATGACGGCGTCCTGCTGCGGCTTGTTTTACCCGATCTTACCCAAGAAAGACGCGGAGAATTGATTAAAGTGCTCCACACCAAGCTGGAGCAAGCGCGCATTGGGGTTCGGAAAGTTCGTGAAGAGATCCGCGATACCATTGATCGAGCCGAAAAAGAAAAACAGATTTCTGAAGATGAAAAATTTTCTTCGCAAGAAGATTTGGAAAAAATGGTGAAGGACTACAATGAAAGTATAAAACAAATTGGCGAAGAAAAAGAAAAAGAAATTCAGACCATCTAGCTGTTATGAATCCTGAAAGACGCGCACGAAGAGACGACGAGCCCAAAAGAGAACGACCATTCATGCGTACGTGGAGACGGTGGCTTGCGCTTGGCGCGTTGGTGACCATTGGCGGCGCGTGGTATCTGGGTCGAGAAGGAAGCGGTGATCATCCTGCAGCAGAAAAACTCACTGAACCGGAAGACCCGTCTTTTGGATTAGATCCAAAAGATTTTGATGATATGCCGGAAGATGAACGCGAAGAAGCGGATGCTGCGATTGCCACGCTTGAAGAGGCTGTAGAAGATGCGAGAAAACGAGAGCGAATTCAGGCCCTGCCGCGAATGGGAGGAGAAGAGGAAAAAAAAGAACAAGAAAAAGAAGCCGAGATGGCGTATTTGAAAGATTTGTTTACCCGAAACGCGACGCTTTTTGATCCGGATTCACTCCATGAGCTTGGCCAACACCGCTACGTTATTATAGGGAGAAAGGACAAATATGGCGTTCCGGTCCCATCTCTGCCAATTATGATTACCGTAGATGATTTGGAAAAACAGGCGTTTCGTGTTACTTCCCGTTTGGAATCCTATTACACACCGGGACAATATAATGGCAGGATCCGTTATGAGGCCATAGCACTTGGTGGGCAGACCATTATTGAGGAGGCAAATCAATACGCTGCAATTTTGGAACAATCTGCGGCATGCAATCTCGGTGATATTTCATTTAAGGAATACATTGCCGCAGAGGAAAAATTTTTTCCCGGTGGGTTGGACTTGAGAATTGCCGAAGCACAGTCCGAACTCGAGAGCCTTCAAGAAGAGTGCGCCCATGATTTGGCCATCGGCGCCGGGGAAGCAACACTTGGGAGATGTTCCTGGCAACAGGATGGATTGGCTGACAATATTTCCATGTTGGAAAAAATAAAGGCCAATTTAGGTCTGTAATTTATTGCAAACAGAGGTATGGTGCTTCTATGAAAATCGTTCTCCAAAAAGTAAAATGCGCTTCAGTTGGGGTTGGAGGACAAACCGTAGGGGATATTGCTCATGGTTTTTTATTACTTGTCGGCATTTCTCATGACGATACGGAATCCGATGTTGACTGGATAACAAAAAAAATAATCACCCTCCGATTGTTTTCCGAAACGACGGATACATTTATGGAAAAAAATATTCAGGAAGTCGGCGGGTCGGTTTTGGTGGTCTCGCAATTTACCCTGTATGGCGATTGTCGAAAAGGAACACGGCCGAGTTTTTCGGACGCCGCGCGACCAGAGGAGGCAGAAGTACTGTATCAGTTGTTTGTCCAAAAACTGCGCGATGCCGGACTTTCAGTCGCAACCGGTGTCTTTCAGGCGCACATGGACGTGTCGCTCGTCAATGATGGACCAATAACGCTCGTTCTTGACTCAAAAAAGAACCCATGATAGTCTTGTCGTATGAGTAACGATCCCAAGACCATACCAATGGTCTTTTTATTTTGAATCACGGTTGGTATACTACCACCACTATTCTTTTGTTCTATGAAGTCACTTGAGCCTATTGTATCTCTTGCAAAGAGACGGGGGTTTATTTTTCAGTCGTCGGAAATTTATGGCGGTTTGTCGTCGTGTTATGATTATGGTCCTCTTGGCGTGGAATTAAAAAATAATGTAAAGCGCATGTGGTGGAAGGCTATGGTCCAAGATCGGGATGATGTTGTTGGGCTTGATTCGGCCATTCTTATGCACCCCAAAACGTGGGAAGCCAGCGGTCACGTGGAAGGCTTTACCGACCCCTTGGTGGATTGTAAAGTCTGCAAAAAACGGTGGCGTGCCGATCATTTGTTGGAAGCAAAAGGCATGAAACCGGATTTTCGGCCCGGCGCGTGGGATAAATCCGTGGTTTGTCCCAGTTGCGGTGGGGAGCTTACCGATGTCAGAAAATTTAACCTGATGTTCAAAACGTTTATGGGCGCCGTCGAAGATGACGCAAGTCAAATTTATTTACGACCGGAAACTTGTCAAGGCATTTACGTCAATTTTCTCAATGTGCAGCAGTCCATGCGGCTCAAGATGCCGTTTGGCATCGCGCAGGTTGGGAAAGCCTTCCGCAACGAAATTACGCCAGGGCACTTTACCTTTCGCACGCGCGAGTTTGAACAAATGGAACAGCAATTTTTTGTGGCGCCCGGAGAAACCGGTCCGTATTTTGAAGATTGGAAAGCGCGGCGCATGCAATGGTATTTAGATTTGGGAATCAAAAAAGATCACCTGCGATTTCGAGACCACGAAGGGCATGAATTGGCCCACTATGCCAAAGCAGCGGCTGACATTGAATATTTATATCCGGATCAAGGCTTTAAAGAATTGGCCGGTATCCACGATCGGGGAAACTGGGATTTGTCGCGCCATCAGGAGTTTAGCGGACAGAGTTTGGAATATTTTGATCCGGAAAAGGGCGAGCGGTATACCCCACATATTGTGGAAACATCCGATGGCGCCGATCGGGCAACCCTTGCTTTTTTGATTGATGCGTATCAAGAGGTGGAAGCGCGGAGCGGCGACGACGACGCAAAACACGAAAAAGAAGTGGTGCTGCGGCTCCACAAACAATTGGCTCCCATAAAAGCCGCCATTTTACCGCTTTCCAAAAAAGAGCCGCTGCAACAGCTCGCGAAAGATATTCAAAAAACCCTCCGGGCCACATGGATGACTCAGTACGACGAAACCGGTTCGATTGGCAAACGGTATCGCCGTCAGGACGAAACAGGAACACCATTTTGTGTGACGGTAGATTTTGATAGCCTCGAAGACAAAAAAGTGACAGTTCGCGATCGGGATACGATGGAACAGGAACGAGTGGCGGTTGAAGAATTAGAGGCGTATATAAAGGAAAAGATGAAGGTATGATTATTCAGAAGTCCCGTAGATTTTTCTTTTTTTGTTTTCTTATAGTCACTGCTTGTGTTGTTTCTTATTTTTCTGTTTTTATACACCGTGAATTACACAGAGATTGTCCGGGAATTGAAAATAATTTTTGTCCGAGTAAAGTAGCTGGTTTCCCTGTTATCTTTTTGGTTGATAGTTTTTCCGTATCTGTGGTAGGCCATATCAGCTTTATCGAAGATGAGTTTTTGGCAGACGCTTTTTTCTATAACACACTTTTTTATTTTTTTCTTTTTTATTTTATCGGTGACCTAGTTTGGAAAAAATATATATAAAATATGTTTACCTCATACACCCTAAAAAACAATGCACGGGTCATATTGATTCCACAAGAAGATACCCATTCCGCGACCACATTGGTTATGTACCCGGTTGGGTCACGGTATGAACCGGAAAAATTGGCCGGTGTGTCCCACTATATTGAGCACCTCATGTTTAAGGGAACAAAAAAACGAAAAAATACGCTGATTTTGACGAGAGAAATTGATCGCCTGGGCGCGGAATATAATGCGTTTACCGGAAAAGAATACACGGGATATTATATCAAGTCGGATGCGCAGTACCTCGAAACGTCGCTTGATATTTTGTCCGACATGCTTTTTTCTTCCCTCTTTGACCCAAAAGAAATGGAGCGAGAAAAAGGGCCGGTGATAGAGGAAATTCGCATGTACAACGACAACCCGCTTATGAACATTGAAAATGTTTTTGAAGATTTGCTGTATGCGGGCTGTCCTTTGGGGAGAGATATCGCCGGAACGGAAACGCATGTGAAAAGCTACCGCCGGGAAGACGTGTTGGCCTATAAAGAAAAATACTATGTCCCGAGGAATATGACCGTTGTTATTGCGGGGAATATTCCGGGAAACATTACAACCCTTATTGACGCGTATTTTGCAAAAGAACAATCCGCGCGGCGTCCGTCGGCCGCGTTTCGTCACTTTCAATATGGCCCAGGCGAAAAAATACAGCGGATACGATTGCAAAAAAAACAAACCGATCAAACGCAACTCATGATTGGTTTTCCCGGGTTTGCGCACGCGGCCAAAGAAAATGACACGCTTTTTGTTTTGAATGCCATTTTTGGCGCGTCCATGAGTTCGCGTTTGTTTATCCAAATTCGGGAACGGCGCGGCCTTGCCTATATGATTCGAAGCGGCTCAGAAGCGTTTCACGATACGGGATATCAATATATTCGAGCCGGTCTTGAATCAAAAAATATCAACAAAGCATTATCTGTGATTGCGCAGGAAATAAAAAAAATGGTTGAACGTCCGGTAACAGACCGGGAACTCCGCGACGCAAAAACGCATATCCGGGGTTCTGTAACGTTGTCATTGGAAGATTCCAGCGCGCAAGCCAATTGGTATGCGAGACGAGCGCTCTTTTATCCGATGGTGGAAACTCCGGAAGATGTTTTGAAAAAAATTGACCGCGTGACCAAAGAACAGATTCAGGCGCTTGCAAAGAGAATTTTTCGCATGCATGAAATGCGGATTGCGATTATTGGAGATGTCAAAAAAGAGACCATAACATTTTAACCCTATGTTTTTTTTCGCGAATTGGAAAATGTATCTTTCTCTTGAAGAATCGGCGACTCTCGCAAAAAAGATTTCGACGATTTCATTTGATGTCGCGGCCATAACCGCGGCGGTGTTTCCCGACAGTCTTGCATTGACACGGGTGAAAGACGCGCTCACAGGCTCTTCCGTATCGCTCGGCGCTCAAAATGTGGCGTGGGTGCCGCAGGGCGCGTATACCGGAGCGCTTTCCGCGCTCTTGTTCCGGGAAGCGGGCGCGTCGTACGCGCTTGTGGGTCATTCGGAACGACGGCATATTTTTGGCGAATCGGATCCGGACATACGGAAAAAAATGCAGGCCTGTTTTGACGTTGGCCTTGCTCCCGTTTTGTGCATTGGCGAAACCGCCGAGGATCTCGACCGCGGCAAGCGGCAGTATCGTCTGAAAAAACAACTGATGACCGCGCTTCAGGGTATGGATCTGTCGGACAAATCGTGGTTTATCGCGTATGAACCCGTGTGGGCCATTGGAACCGGCAAACCATGTCTTCCGGCCGATGTGGACGACGTGCACGGATGGATCCGGGAAGAAGTGCGCCAGTACGCCAGTGCAAACGTTCCGCTCTTGTACGGGGGTAGCGTGAACGCGGAAAATATAGTATCCTATACCTCGCGTTCGTGCGTTGACGGGGTATTGGTCGGCGGCGCGTCCACCACGTACGACTCTTTTCTCTCGCTTGTTCACGCAATCGGCGCCTCTCTTGCTTGATTGAGTGTTTGTATGGCAACGATTCTCCCTTTTTTTCTTATTCTTCTTTCGTTAGCCACGATCATTGTTATTGTTATCCGAAAATTTCCGCGCATTTCTCTCCTCGACGTGGACAATTTGCCGGAAGTGAAACTGGAGCGGAAAAAAGACGAGTTCTGGAAAAAACGCGTTGAAGAAAAAGCAAAGGTATCCCAAAAAGAATTATCCGCGCGCTTGCGGCCGTTTTTTCAACGCCTGAAAGACATCCAGTTGCAATTTCGTCAGTATGTGGGAAAAGTGGAACGGTTATTGATGCAAGAAAAAATACGGCGATTCAGCGGCACAGGAACAAAAGACAAAACCCAGGCCGAAGACATTCGCACGTTTCTCCAGGAGGGGCAGTTTGCGCTTGCGAACGGCTCGTACGAAGACGCGGAAGAAAAATTTCTCTCCGTTATTCGGCTGGATCAAAAAAATGTGGACGCGTATCGCGGACTTGGCGATGTGTATTACAAATTAAAAAAATTTGATGAGGCGGAGGAAACATTTCAATTTCTGATTCAGCTTGATCCGGAGGAGGATCAAACGTTTGTCCGGCTGGGCGAATTGAAGGAAGAAGAAGGGAATGTGGTTCAAGCAATTGAATACTATCAGCAAGCCATTCTTCTTAATCCCAATATTTCAAGCCGCTTTGCGCGGCTTGCCGATGTGTTGCGAGAGGCGGGACAGCAAGAAAGCGCGCTTGCGGCCATACAAGAAGCTGTGGAACTTGAGCCTCAAAATCCAAAATATCTTGACAATCTCACAGAGGTCAGTATACTTGCCGGAGATAAAAAATTGGCAGAGCAGGCTTTGCAACAGTTGCGCATGGTGAATCCGGAAAATCAAAAAATTGACATTCTCAAAGATAAAATAGAACACATGGCTTCTTCATAACATACGCCATCTTAGCTCAGCTGGTAGAGCAACACTTTTGTAAAGTGAAGGTCCGGGGTTCGAATCCCCGAGATGGCTCGAGGGGTCGGTACTCAAGCGGTCAACGAGGACAGACTGTAAATCTGTTGGCTCTGCCTTCGCAGGTTCGAATCCTGCCCGGCCCACCAGGATCTTTGTCCCGACTTTTGTCGGGGTAAAGTCCTTTGTTCATCAAAAATCAAGTTTACTTTTTCTCAACCGCGGAGATGGAGGACCGCGGGCTTCAACGAGGGTGGCGCCCTCGTTTTTGCGACCCTGTTTTGGACATCCTGTCTGTCCGAATTTGGGTTTTGAGGCAAAACGCCATTCACGGCAGTTTCACAAGGGGACTGCCAAAACCAAAAACCAGAGGAGAGCAGTTATGGCTCCAACCGGTGAAGCGCTTATGGCCGCCCTTGGCTATGGCGCAAGAACCACGGTGGAACGCCCGAGCCAGGGGGCGTACCACTTGAACCCGACAAACCTGGTCATGATGGGCGAGACGCCGATTCTTCGGCGGCTTCGCCCACTCGTCCGCACCGCGGAAAAGCTCGGCGTTCCGGTCACACATCTCGCGGTCGGCAGTCTGTCGCGTTTGCCGCCGGATCGCATCTATCGCGCGATCGTGGCCGACCCGCGTCACCCCGAGTCCTACCCTCAGGCCTTCGGCGAGCAGGTGCTTCTCGACGCGCTCGCCCAGAACCTGACAGGGATGACTGGAGTCCGGATCACCTCCGAGGACAGCATGATCACCCCCGGGGGGATCGGGGCTGTCTTTGGGGCGATCAATCTCGTCACACGGCCAGGAGATCTGGTAACCGTGTTTCGGCCTTCCTGGCCGAACACACCGGTCATCTGCAAGCTTCTCGGCCGTTCGGTGCAGGCCATCACCACGGACCCTAGCGAGGGATTCCGTGTGACGCCGAGTCTGTTGCGGCGGGTCAAGCAGGAGAGCCGTCTCGTCGTCATCGAGCGGCCGGGAAACCCGACCGCTAAGAACTGGGACGACGATGAGCTCGGAGCAGTCAGAGATTTTCTTCTCGACCCGCAACGCCGTGAGACGTGCGTCCTTGCGGACGAAGAGTACTACGGCGTCAGCGATGGACTGCCGCGCTCAATCCTCGAACTCGGGCTTTCGCGGACGATCTCGACCGCGGCCTGGTCCAAGACGGCCTGCATCACGTCTGCGCGGCTCGGCCGACTCACGACCCTCGACCGGCGCATCCGGCAACTTCTGGTCCCCTGGAGCAACCTCTGGCTCGGAGTCAACAACTTCATGAACGTACAGCATGCCCTCGCTGTACTCGTGAACGACTTCGGGCCGGAGGGGTTGCCTGCCTACTTCTGGGCGCTCAACCAGGAGATGGCCGACAACCGACGCATCGCGAGAGAAGTTCTGGGGTACGTCTCTGGGCTTCGGCTCATTTCCGGCCAGGGGGCCTACTACGACGTCGTGGTGTTCGAGGACCCCCAACTCGACGAGGTCCAGCTCCTTCTCCACCGTCTGCTCGCGTCGATCGCCGCGGCTCGGGACGGGGAGCGGAACGGTGATCTTCCGAAGTTCACCTACTGCATCCCACTGTCCGGCTTCCAGGACATCGAGAACGGCCAGGTCATCCGTGGCCTTCGGGTGACCCACTCCAAGCAGGGTGACCAGCTCCGGGCCGCCCTGCAAGTCCTGGTCGACATGATCCGGGATTACCGTGAGGCCGGATACCCCCACTATGGGGGTATTGAAGAGGTCACGGGCAAGGTGCTGGCGGGGGTAGCGGTTGAGCCGATGCAGGCCAGCCGTTCTACCTCCATCACCACGTTCCCGGCCGTCGCGCAGGCCTAATCCCCCCACCCACAGCGGTCTGGGCCCCGCTGTTCGTTCGATGAACTCTTCCACAAGGAGGCGCAAACGCCTCTGCCGGTCGAGTCCTAGCCCACACTCGACCATCCTCTTCTGTTTTGAACCATAATCAAGGCAGATAGGGTGCTTAGAACCTGTTTCAAATAGTCCACATCGCGTGGACTATTTTTTGTTTTTTTGCTATACTCAAGGCAATTCTTTTTAACTCTTATACGTATCCTCTATGAACAAAAAAATGTTGTATGGGCTGGGAGGAATTTTATTACTCCTTTTGATTATTGTTGGGGTGTTCAAGGTGTTATTTTACTACGGAACATCCATGGGTACTTCTTATCCCTATAACCAATATTATGAAGGCGACGAATCCGAATCTCAGACAGGTGCACTGGGAGGGGTGACACAGCGTTTGTCTTTAGATAGACTTGGCGATCAAAAAGCAGATCTTGAAGCCGCTACCCCGGGTCCAAAAGAACCGGGACAGCCGGACGACGGATCAGTCAATCGGCTTATTATTAAAACTGGATCGCTCTCAATGGTGGTAGAAGACGTCGCACAGACGATAGCGGATATTAGCGCCTTTGCGGGTCAAGAAAAAGGATTTGTCGTCGCGAGCCAAATTTCACAAGCCGATATTGCTCCATCAGGAAGTATTACTATTCGCATCCCATCTGCGCGGTTTGACGCGGCGGTTGCGGCCGTGAGCAACATGGGAGAGGTGGAGAATCGCTCGGTCAACGGACAAGATGTGACGGAAGAATATGTTGATCTTGACGCTCAGCTCGGAAATCTTCGCGCGGCAGAGAGCCAGTTTTTGGAAATTATGAAAAAAGCGATTAGAATTGATGATATTTTGGCAGTCCAAAGAGAACTCACGACCGTGCGGGCGCACATTGAACAAATTGAAGGACGCATGAAATATTTAAAACAAAGCGCGGACCTGTCAACACTCACCGTGTATCTGTCGACCGATCCGGAAGGGCTTCCGGCAATTGATGATTCCGATTCTTGGAAACCTATTGCGGTTGTAAAAGAGGCGATGCGCAGTTTGACCGATCTTGGGAAGGGATTGGTTAGTGCCATTATTTGGGTGGTCATTTATATACCGCTGTGGCTTCTTCTTTTTCTTGTCGTGTATCTTGTTCGTCGAGTTATCCGCAGAAAAAGAATGCAAAAAAACGGAAGACAATAGAGAAAGAATTATTTTTAAATTTTTGCATATGCAAAAAGGAAAATGCACCGGAACGAAAGTAGGCTTTGCCCTCCTCGTCATCGGTGGCCTTAACTGGGGCTTGGTTGGCCTTGGGGGGTGGTTTGGAGGAAATTGGAACGTGGTCAATCTTATTCTTGGAGGCGTTAGCTGGCTGGAAAATTTGGTCTATGTGTTGGTCGGTCTTGCCGCGGTGATGTCACTCTTTAAATGCAAATGCAAGGTGTGCAAAAGCGGAGACATGGAAAGCAAATAAATCCCGTACCTTTCAGCTCCCTCATTCCCGTAGTAAGCTACGGGATTTTCGGGAAAGGTGCAGGATAAATTTTTGGAACGGCAAAAATTATCAAAAGTATAAAAAATCCCCGGCGCAAGCTGGGGGTTTTCTGTTAAAAATTTAGGAAAAAATATTGTCCAATAATAATGATGCACAAAATGCAATAGCAGTGTTGTTGTTATACGAGCCAGTATTCTTTTCTGCCAATATCCAAAATAGAAAGATCCACTGTGTGCACGATCATGGTTTCATTATTATGTTCTGTTTTTGCAACCGGCCCAACAATGGGGAGTGTTATTTGCGAGTGTCCAATGAGGGTATCCACAGTTCCGTTTGGAAATTTCATCACGCCGGCGGCGTTTGCGTAAATAAACATGATGTTGTTTTCAAGGGCTCGCGTACGGCAGAGGGCGTCAATATGATCTTCTTCACACGTGGAATTCCATTTAGCGCCTTCTCCTGCAATTTCTTTATACCAATAACTGGGACAAAAGACGACACGCACTCCCAATTGTTTCATTCGTTCAAATATCTCCAGGAATACAATGTCCCAGCAAATAATAATGCCGGCTTTGCCGTATGCGGTGTTAAATACGGTAATATCCGTCCCCGGGTCTATGAATGATTTTTCAGAAATATAGGGATGATTTTTGTGGTAGATCCCAAGAACCTTTGGAATGTGCGGCGGTATTCATCGCCATGATTCAGATTTTCTTGATTGCCAAAAATTGACGCAGTGATGAAATCTTCAGGAAACACGACGACGTTTGCGTGTTCTTTGGATGCTTTTTGTATAAAATATTCGGCCCGCTCTATATTTGTTTTGGGTTCAAGGTGAGCAATAGCATATTGGACAAGGGCGACAGTAACATTCATAGGGAGAATTATCTTTCAAATACAGAGATCATATCAATATTTTGCAGAGAGTTCAACGGGAGAAAAATATAATGTGTCAACCGCTCCCGCCAGATTGGTCGACAATGTTGAACGCCTGGCGGGGCGGTGTGTGCTCGGTCAGGAGAGCGGCGGCAGGGTGACGCCGAGCGCCCTCTCGATGTGGGCGCGGAGGGCGGTGAGGAAGGAGTCCTCAGCCCCGCGCGCCACGGCGGCTTCGGTTCGTGCCGTCAGCTCGGTTGTGATCTGCTCGAAGAGAGAACCGACCAGCCTCCATATTTTTCGAGCCGTCTTCGGGGATCGAACCCGAGACCTCAGCCTTACCATGGCGGCGCTCTACCAACTGAGCTAAGACGGCATTGACGCGAGAAAAAGTATATAATTTTTTTATTTTTTCGTCAAGGCAAGACGGCATTGACGCGATTGCATTTCAGAATTATGTTCCTCATCCTGGCAATCGATTGGTCGATTATCGACTCAAAGCCGCGGCCGGCACGTATGCCTACAAAGTGTATGGGCACGGAAGCATCTATACACAGCTCCAGCAGTTCAATTTTCTCATTTCAAGTCGTTTGGCGCTTCTTCCAAGCTGGAATGTCTCATTTTCTTCCCCCGTCTTTTCTTCTTCTCTCCATTCTTGTTCGCTGAGCGGATTTTCCGGATTTATAATATGTATTATTCCTTGACGCACATGGGTATTATTTTTTCCATCAGTTGACCATGGCAAGGCATGCGTATAATGGAGCATGACGGGCACAGTATTTTCATATTCTACGGTATGGATAACCAACATGTGGTCGGGCGTCGCAAATTTTCCGGTTTCCAAAAACACAATCATGTCTCCCGGATTCGCGTCTTTTATTGCAACAACGCGACTGTTTGCGTCGTGTGAAAATGTTTTGACGCCAGTGTTTTCTGCAGGTCTCAAGTGCGTGAGCAATGTTCTGATCGGATTTTTTGCATGGGGAAAGGAAAGCATTTTTTTGAGTCGTCCACGGTGTTCCGCATTGAGGACATGGTAGACCAATCCGGAGCAATCAACGCCCAGCTGGTGATCGGTCAAAAATTGTCTGAGCGTATCCGCGTTATATTCATCAATGGGGAGATGTTCTTTGAGCGCAATAATATGCGCTTCATCCACAATTTCTTGCGGCGTTCCTTTGCCAATAAGAACCCGGAGGGCGCCGCGCATTTTGATTCGGCGATTATTAAAATACGGGCAGGGGACTGAGACTGCCGAAAAAGGGAGGTGACAATACTCATGAATCACGCGCATGGCGTATTCGGAAAGCGTTTTTGTTTGCATAGCGTTTACACCATATCGTGAACCAGCGAAAGAATTTCCTTTCCCGTCGTATTCAGTATACCATTTTTTTGCATAACCCATGTATCGGACTGGATACGCAAAAGGTCGGCGTTGTGATCGGTATTGGCATAGGGGATCACAAAAAATCCATGGTGTTGGCCGGGAATTATTTTCCGCAGTGTGTGTCTTTTTTTTGTGACGCGCTGAACGAGTTGCGCCCCGTTTTTTATGTTTGTGAGAGGAAGATGGGTTTTCTTTTTGAGAAGCGCGCATATATGGGCTTCACAAATCGTTTGTGTTTTTGGCTGTGTTTTTTTTTGTTTTTTTTGGAGCCACGACTCAAAGACCGCTGATGCTGGCTGGCGCGCGTTGATTTCGATAAGAAAAAGTTTGCCCGTTTTTTTTTCGCATATCACGTCAATGCCAAAGAGACCAAGCCAACCGTCTTTTTTGAGACGTTTCCCGACATACCTCGCCAAGGTTGCAATACGGGTGCGTTGTTCGGCATTAAGAAGTATGGATGGGAGCATCCAGTCATTTCCGACGGTCGCGAATCGTTCGTCGGTAAACGGTTTCAGTCCGGTAATTTGATAACTGATATTGCCAACCAGAATGGTGCTGTCCGTGACAACCGCGTTTACCGTAAACATGGGGCCGTCAATATACGCGGTGACGCGCGCCTCCCGTTTGGGGAATTTTTTTTGAATCGCTCGGAGTTGTTTTTTTGATGTAATGAATGTGGTCCCAAGTCCGGTATGCGCGCGATTAAACTGGAGCATAAAGGGGATGTCTTGCCATGTGATGTTGTTGCACTCTTCCTTGGTGTGTGGCGGAAGATAAGAAGAGAGCGCGCCAAGCCAAGAGAGTTGGGACAATTTTTCTTCTACCCGATTTGAAAGCAACGAGGGTGGGTTCAAAAGAGGCCAGCCGCTTTCATGACAGATGCGTTCAATCTGGGGGGTATTTTTAAACACCATAATTTTGGGTTGTGCAAATGGTGCGATGAACGCTTTTGTTTTTTTATGCGCTAAAAGTTCCCGCGTGTCGAGCAGTTTTTTTTCTTTTATCAATAAGACATTTTTATTATTTTTGGCGATTGACACTGCAAAGTCGGTTTTGTTGGCAACAACAAAATACCCACGCGTATCGAGTGGAAGCCCCAGGGCGCGTTCGATGTCTCGCGTAACATAGATCACGGGACGGCTCCCTATTTTTTTTTCTTGCTTCATTCCCCAAGTATAGCAATTTTTGGTGCTTTTTCAAGGTCTTTCTATTGACATTCTTTCTCATTTTTGGTTGGATGATGGGGAACATCGGGGGGAAGGCGAAAGGATTATGGCGGATAAAACCGTACACGAAACCGAGAAGATCCTCAAGGGAATGGTCGGGCACGGGGTCCGGTATCTCGAGGGGAAGCGTTTTGGCTTCGTTGGGACGTTGAGCAGTGTTAAGGTCGAGCGGTTCTCCTTGAACGGCCAGAAAATGGTTTCTATTAGTCTCAGATTCCACGGTCTCGGCACGCTTGGGGAGTACGAATTTCCTTATGGGGTTGACCAGGGTGGTAGCTTTGAGTGTCTCTCGACCCTGAAGGCCGGCGCCTTGATTGGGGCATGGGTGGGTGAGAATTTGTTTGTTTCTCTCTCCACCGTGTATTCCAATAAGGAAATCGTGGTTTTGGGTTCTGCTGATTCTCGTCCTTAGCACACATCTGCGCGGGGGAGGACCGGAGGACCTCCCCTTACCCACAATAACCAGAGAATGGTTGTTTTTTTGTTTTATCACTGTTTATCCACAGAAATTATTGAAAAGGAAAGAAAAGTGGTGTATTATGGGTTTCAGTGGGGATAAATGGGGAATAATACGTTCGATGCTTGTCAACGTATATTGCTTTTCTTCTATGTTTATTGGCGAATATAGCCACAATTTGGATGAAAAAGGTCGGCTCGCTATCCCCAAAAAATTTCGTGCGGCGCTTGCCGAAGGCGCGGTAGTCACAAGAGGACTAGATCATTGTCTGTTTTTGTATACCAAACAGGAATGGCACATTCTCGCCGACAAACTTTCCAACCTGCCTTTTGCCCAAGCCAATACGCGGGCGTTCGCCCGTCTTATGCTTGCCGGCGCCATGGATGTCGCCGTGGATAAACAAGGTCGAATCATGTTGCCGGATTATTTGCGCACATTTGCTGGTCTCACCAAAGGAACCATTGTGGCCGGTCTGTACAACCGTCTCGAAATTTGGGACCAGAAAACGTGGAGCGAATACACCAAACGCACCGAGCAGGAAAGCACGGAAATTGCCGAACAGATGGGTGCGCTTGGCGTATAGTTTTTCTCCACCTATGAGACATATCCCGGTTTTACAACATGAAGTGTTGACATGGCTCAATCTTAAGCCCGGGATGAATGTGGTTGACGCGACCGCCGGAGACGCGGGGCACGCGGAAGCACTGCTTCAGCACATCGCTCCAAATGGAAAACTTCTTGCCATTGATGCGGATGCAGAGTCCATGTTGCGAGTCAAAAACTATCTGTATCCGTTTGGTAATCGCATCGTGTATTCTCGTGAAAATTTTGTTCATTTGGAAGATATCATTCACAAAGAGCAGTTTCCTCCAATCCATGCCATCCTGTTTGATCTGGGGTGGTCCACGCCGCAGTTTGAAGAGCGAGGCCGGGGGTTCAGCTTCCAAAAAGATGAGCCGCTCGATATGCGGTTTGATCCATTGATGGAATGCGGCACAGACGGACCGTATGACGGATGCACGGCAAAAGATTTGGTCAATGGTTTGCCGCAAGAAGAGCTCGTGCGCCTCTTTCGCACGTATGGGGAAGAAAAATTGAGCCGCGAAATCGCGGGAGCCATTGTCGCGTCGCGAAAGCGCCAGGAGATTGCGACTACCGGAGATCTGACGGCCATTGTCCTCTCGGCATATCGCACAAAGTTGAAAAGCAAAAAAGAGATTCCCTGGGTGGGGGGTCTCCATCCGGCAACCAAAGTATTCCAAGCGCTTCGAATTGCGGTCAATGATGAATTGGGTGTTTTGGAAAAAGCTCTGCCGCAAGCGGTGAATGTGCTTCAGCCGGAAGGAAGATTAGCAGTTATTTCCTTTCATTCTTTGGAAGACAGAATCGTCAAACATTTTTTCAAATCACACGAGGGGAAAACGCTTGCAAGTCTTACGAAAAAACCAATCCAGTCTTCGCAGGAAGAATGGGACAACAACCCGCGAGCGCGCTCCGCAAAATTACGAGTCGTCAAAAAATTATAATGTGTATTCAGCATTCCATGTATTCCTACATCAGAAAAAAACCAACATTGCGTCAAAAAAATCTTGCGATGAAGCAGTGGCTCATGAGCGCCACCGTTCGCGTTGGTTTATTTTTGTGGGTTGCATTGTTTGGCGTGCTCTATGTGATCCAAACCACCGCCGTATCCACAAAAGGATTCGCCATCAGTGATTTAGAGCAAAAAAAAGAGGAATTGCATATTGAAGTGAAAAAAATGGAAGCCGATATCGCATCGCATCGCTCGCTCCAAGCAGTGGAAGCACGGCTTCAAGAATCCGATTTGGTTCGGGCGGAAGCGCCGCAATATATCACTCTTGGGGACACAACCGTTGCCCAGCGCTGACATTCTTTGTGTCATAGCAATCTCCTTTTCATGGGAGTTTTTTTATTTTTGTGCTAAACTACAGGTATCTCTTTTCCCATGTCTATGTGGATTCTTGTCTTCCAGAGAATCGCGATTGAATTTATTTTAGATGTCTTGTATTTCCCGCTCTGGTGGTATACCGCGGGAGCGAAGCACACGCTTTTGTTTTGCGTTCGGTTGTTTCAAGACGCGAATCTTTCCTTTGCGCCCTTGCTGTGGCTCAAAAATCTTTTTGTGCCCATGTTTGGCCAGCGCGATTTGCAGGGCAGGCTCATGAGTATTTTTATGCGCTTTGTCAATGTGATCGGCCGCTCGATTGCGCTCACGGTATGGTTTGGTGTCTTGGTTTGTCTTTTTCTCGCATGGATGATTTTTCCGCTTGCGGTGTCGTACATGTTGTTTTTGTCATTTATTTTTTAAAACGATATTTGGCGCTTTGATCTATGCTCTTCACCAAAAATGCTTCACTTGCGCTTCTTCGTTGTGGTGCATGTCACGGAGCCGGATATCGCGGATTTCGCCGTTGTTCGTCGTGCCATGGCATGACGGTTGCGCGAATAGCGCGGGGGGTGTTGCTCTATTGGGGCGAACCGCTTACCCGGTATCATGTGACGGTCCGGCATGTGCGACGATGGAAAAAAATGTTTGAGCTGACTGGATCTGTTGTTTTTGGTGTTGGCTTTTTGGCGCTATACCTGTATGTCCTTTCTTCAAGACCAATTTTGAATAATGTCTTTACCCTTCATTATTGGATGACAAGCGCCGATTCTGCCCGCATGCTCTTTTGGTTTTCTGTCGTATCGTTCAGTTTTTTTGTGTATCGTCTTATCGCAGATCAAAAGCCCCAAACATTGGTGGAACATGCGGGCTACGAAGGGGCAAAAGAAAAAACACCTGAGGAATCGAGTGCGACGCTTGGTTCGTGGCAAGAGGTTCGCCGTATGCCGCATAGAAAACGACTGGATATCGCGGATACCTTTACCCCGGAGACACGGGCCGTATTGGAACGTGCCTATATACTGGCGTACCAATCCGGCCACGGAGAAGTGACGCCGTTTCATGTATTTTCGGCCCTTCTGTCCGCGCAAAAAATAGGGATGGTCTTTATCCGTCTTGGCATTCATCCCGACAATGTTCAGGCGCGTCTCAAACAGGCGTTTCAATCATCCGCTCTAGAATCACGAGAGCCCGGCTTATCGGCCGACGTCCAGCAAATTATGTTTCACGCGTATGAGTCCGCGTATCACGCAAAACAAGAATATGTCCATATCACGGAATTGCTTTTGGCAACCGTCCAGCAGTCGGACGCCATTCAGGAATTGCTCTATGATTTGGATATTGATAAAAATAAATTGACCAATGTGGTTGCGTGGTTACGCATTCGGGAGCGCCTGCATACGCAGTTTCGGCGCCTGCAACGCGCGGCGGCGCATAGAAGCAAATATGGGCTCGATCGGGCCATGACCGCGGTTGCGACACCGTATCTCAACAATTTTAGCCAAGACCTGACGATGGCGGCGAAATACGGCTACATGCCGCCGTGCGTGGCGCGTGATAAAGAGATAGAAGAAATTTTTCGCATCATTGAAGGCGGCCGTCATAGCGTGCTGTTGGTTGGAGAGCATGGGGTGGGGAAGATGAGCATCATTGAAGGCATTACCCAAAAAATGATTGCGGACGACACGCCCCAACGTCTGCGTGACAAGCGATTGGTACAGCTTTCAACATCCGCTCTCTTGGCCGGCGCCACCATGAGCGGGGCGCAAGAGCGATTGATGTCGATGATGCGCGAGGTCGGGAAAGCGGGCAATATCATTCTTTTTATCAAAAATATCCACGACCTCATGACCATTGAAAACACGAATGGGCAGGAAGGCCTCGACGTGTCCGAAACGCTTTCTGAGTTTTTGGGGCCGGGAAAATTTTTAACATTGGCGACAACCACGCTCGATGCATACAACAAGCACATTCTCAATTCCGAATTAGGCACTGTGTTTTCACGCGTGGATATCAACGAAATGGATGAAAACCAGGCTATTCAGGTGTTGGAATCGAAAGTGGGATCCATTGAATACAAACACAATGTCTTTTTTTCATACGCCGCTTTGGAGCAGTCCGTCAAATTGGCCGGTAGATTTCTTCAAGATCAGCGACTTCCGGAAAGCGCAATTTCCATTATGACCGAGGCGGCAAGCTATACGCGGAATCATAAAGGAGAACAACAGCTGGTCGCGGCCGATGATGTCGCCACCATTATTCATGAAAAAACCGGTATTCCGGTGACGACCATTTCCGAAGATGAATCATCAAAATTGTTGCGCCTGGAAGAAGAGATGCACAAGCGCGTGATTGGCCAGCATCAAGCCGTGCTCCTGGTTGCCAATGCTTTGCGCCGCGCTCGCGCGGAAATTCGGTCGCAAAAAAAACCAATCGCGAATTTTCTTTTTTTAGGGCCAACCGGTGTTGGAAAAACCGAATTGGCAAAAACTATCGCGGATGTGTATTTTGGCGGGGAAGATCGCATGATTCGCGTAGACATGAGCGAATATCAAGATAAAAGCGGGATCTATCGTCTTATCGGCCAGCCCGGACAGCAGGGGAGCGGCATTCTTACCGAGGCTGTGCGTCAGCATCCTTTTTCCTTGGTGTTATTTGATGAAATGGAAAAAGCGGATCCGGATGTGCTCAATTTATTTTTACAGGTCTTTGACGACGGACGCTTGACCGACAGCGTGGGCCGACTCATTGATTTTACCAATACGATTATTATTGCGACTTCAAACGCAGGAACGCAATATGTTGCCGATCAGCTCGGGAAGGGCGTCGAGCTCGAAGAAATTCGTCAGTCGTTGATTCGCGGTGAATTAAAAAAATATTATCGTCCGGAATTTCTCAACCGTTTTGACGGCATTGTTCTTTTTCGAGCGTTGGATAGAGAAGAAATAAAACAGGTGGCAGGACTCATGTTGAAACGCGTTGAAAAAGATTTGGAAAAACGCGGCGTTTTTTTGCGCGTGGACGCCGCGGCGCTCGAATCATTGGCCGATGTGGGATTTGATCCTGAATTTGGTGCGCGCCCAATGCGCCGCGCCATTCAGGACACCGTAGAAAATAACTTGGCAGAGTTGGTATTGGGCGGCAAGTTGAAACGGCGCGATACTGTGGTCATTGGGGAGGGCGGGAAGATAAAGGTGGAAGGGGCGAAGTGACCCCTCTCCTGTCCTCCTCCCTTAGGGGGAGGGACATCCTATCCGTAGTGAGATGAGGATTGGTGAAAAAATGACAATAATGATACAAAAGGAGGGGTATGAATTTTTATTGTGATCACAGGTTGTATTGGCGCATTGTAAAAGAGCGACGCCGTCGGCTTCGTCGCCACATGACGAAAGCCGAGTTGGTGCTGTGGCAGGAAATAAGGAAAAGAAAATTAGGATATCGCTTCCAACGGCAGACCAGTATTGGATTTTTTATTGTGGATTTTTATTGCAAATGGCTTCGATTGGTTATTGAGGTTGATGGACCGATTCATTATTTTCAAAAAGAATATGACCATGCGCGGGAAGACTGGCTGCGTCGTCAGGGATATAGTATTCTTCGTTTTACGAATGATGAGGTGTTGTTTGATCGTGATCGGGTAAAGGAAAAAATACGAGAAGTGTGCAGGCGGTTGGATGGTGACTTGAAGAATTCCCCCTCCTGTCCTCCCCCTCTCGGGGGAGGAACGGTTTAACCAGGGGAGAATAGTTCCCTCCCCATCCGGGGAGGGGCAGGGAGGGGTGATAAAACAACAAACGCCGCCCGTATCCTCCTGCAAGATATCCGATTTTCAGACACCTTGCAGGGGTTCGGGCGGCGTGTTGTGTTCGTCCGCGATTGTTGGATTATGTGCCGCCGTCCTTGCCCCATGCGCCGTCTTCAGATACTCCTGACCTTGCGGTCATTTGAAGAAGGCTCTTCCTTTTCGGTCTCGAGCTTTGCGAAGCGGCCGCCCTTTTGGGCGACGAATTTCGTGCCGACCGGGTAGGAGAGGAGGCTCACAGAGCTCCTCGGGAGCTGCCAGAGCTGGCAGCTCGCATCGTCGCCCCCGTAAGGGCGGACGACCAGGAGGTAGGAGGGGGAGAGGTTTGCGACCACACTCCACGTCGTCCCCGGCTTGGCCCGGGGCTTGCCGGGCCGCCGCAGCCACAGGGTCTTGCTCCAGAAAAAACCCCCGAAGAAAAGGGCCATGCAGAGAAGGGGGAAAATCCAATCGATGTTGTTCGCGATGAAGTTCATGTTTTTACCTCAAAAAATGCGGACGAACAACCGCCGATCATAGCAAAGAGAGAGAGTTGTCAAGGCCACCTGTCGTCAGGTATACTTTGGAATACCGTATGGCTGTTTTTGCCAAAGACCTGTATGTATTTCTTTTTTTTCTTCTTTGCCCTTACCCTTTCTTTTTGCCTTACCGCGGGCATTCGCCGCCTTATGTTGCGGCTCGATATTGTGGACCGGCCCAAAGCGCTTGATCGAAAAATTCATACCAAAACCATCCCTCTTGGCGGAGGGATTGCCATTTTTGTATCATTTTTTTTCCTGGTCTGGATTATATTTTCTTTTGTGCAAACCCCCGCGGAACATACTGTTTTGCCAAGACACCTGTGGGGTCTTTTTTTTGGCTCATTGGTTTTGATGATTGGCGGCATTCTTGATGATCGAAAAAATTTGAAAGCGCGATATCAACTTTTTTTTGCTGTCTTTGCCGCACTCATTATTATCGCTTTTGGTATTGGTCCGCACATGATTACTAATCCGTTTGGCGGGGAAATTCGTTTGGATCGTTTCGTTATCCCTATTGATGGATTGGGAAACTGGGTCGTGCTTGCGGACATCGTGGTCTTTTTTTGGCTTATGGGCATGATGTTTACGACCAAACTTCTTGATGGGCTCGACGGTTTGGTAACTGGGATCGTGGCAATAGGCGCGCTTATGATTTTTTTCTTGAGTCTGCAAAAACAGTGGTACCAGCCGGACGTGGCGCTCCTCGCGATTGTGTTTGCAGGATCGTGTCTTGGTTTTTTGTTTTGGAATTGGCACCCGGCAAAGATATTTCTCGGTCAAGGTGGCAGTTTGTTTTCCGGTTTTCTTTTGGGGTCGCTTGCCATTATTTCCGGAGGAAAAATTGCAACAACCCTTCTTGTGGTGGGTGTTCCCATGCTTGATATGATTCGGGTTATGGCGCGTCGTCTGCGGGCAAACCGTCCGTTGTACGTGGGCGATAGGGAACACTTGCATTTTAAACTCCTTGAATCCGGCATGTCGCATCGCCAGGCCGTGTTGATTTTGTATGGTATTTCTTTTTCGTTTGGCATTACGACATTGTTTTTGCAAAGCAGACAAAAAATGGTAGCGCTTCTTTTTTTAGGGATGCTCATGCTGTTTGTAGGTATTTGGTTTTCCAAAAAAACTGCGAAATAATCGTATTTATATGATTCAAAGCACAGAGCACAGCAAGAGGGCGTTTCGTGAGTATATTTTTTTTGTTGTTATTGGCCTTCTCATGGTCGCATTTGTCGGATTAAAAATTTGGCAAAATCGATGGCCGGAGACAGTCATCCATTTTGGAGGAGAAGATCTCACTGTGTTGGTCGCAAACACGGCCGAACACCGGCATCGCGGCTTGGGCGGAAAAGACAGCCTTCGGCCGTTCGATGGCATGCTTTTTGTTTTTCCAAAAAGCGATCAGCACGGTTTTGTCATGCGCGACATGAGGTTTCCTATTGATATCGTGTGGATCCAGGGAGGCAAAGTCGTTGATATCGCTTCCAATGTTCCGATTGAGCTGGGTGTTTCCGAGGAAGCGCTCGCTGTTTATTATCCTCGTCTTCCCGCAAATCTCGTTCTCGAATTCCCTGCCGGATGGGTCCTCGCGCATAGCATTGCCATTGGGGATGAGTTGACGCTTGGCCAATAAAATCAATAGATATCAATCTTGAATTTTTCATTTTTTTTGAGTATACTGCGATATATAAACTTGAAGGTATTCTATGATGACGGGCACGCCTATCTTTGAAAGAAAAAATGTATTGGTAACCGGGGGTTCCGGGTTTATCGGTTCGCATTTGTGCGAGCGTCTCTTGAAAGAAGCCAATGTTATTTGTGTGGATGATCTTTCCAATTCTTCCATCCACAACATTGATCATCTACTCCAATATCCTGATTTTGAATTTATTAAATTTGATGCGAACAAACCTTTTGAGCCGCTTGATTTTCCAGAATTAGAAAAATTTAAAATTCGCTATCAAGGCATTCAAGAAATGTATCATCTGGCATGCCCCACGAGCCCAAAAAATTTTGAAGAAAAAAAGCTCCATTCGCTCTGGGCAAACTCCACATCCATGATTGCGACGCTTGACTTGGCCGTCAAATATCACGCCAAATACGTGTTTGCATCAAGTTCTGTGGTGTATGGTCCGCCGACGGCAGAAAAAAAGATTTTCTCCGAAGGAGACGAGGGGCTTGTCAACCATTTGTCGCCGCGCGGGTGTTATGACGAAGGCAAGCGATTTGCCGAAACCTGCGTCGAAACCTATCGACAAGTGTACGGGCTCGACGCAAAAATTGCCCGGGTGTTTACCACGTATGGTCCGCGTATGAAGTTGCGGGATGGCCTTTTGGTTCCTGATTTTATTTTGGATGCTTTTGAAGGAAGCGATTTGGTTATTTATGGCAATGGTGATTTGGACCAATCATTGTGTTATGTTTCCGACATGGTTGATGGGTTGGTTCGTCTTATGTACGCGGACACAAGCGTATCATTGGTCAATCTCGGTCATGATCAGGTATACAAAATGGCAGATGTGGCGCGAAAAATTATTGACATGGCCAATTCATCGTCCGAAGTACGGTTTGAAAATCCGCTCGTTTTTCTTACGCCAAAAGGGATTCCGGATTTGCGCCGTGCCAAAGAAATGCTTGATTGGATTCCATTGATTACCGTGGAAGAGGGTCTTCGCCGAACCATTGATTATACTATCGCGCACAGAGAAATTATTGAAATGAACGACCCCGATCGATAGTTTTCTTCTGTATGTTTCTTGCCCTTGTCCCCGCGTTTCAAGAACAACAGCGCATAGGTTCCGTGGTTCGGAGCCTTTTTGATTGTGTGGATGGCGTGGTCGTGATTGATGACGGATCTTCCGACAAAACCGCTGACACTGCCCGTCTTGCCGGCGCGGTGGTGTTGCGTCATTCCATCAACCGTGGCCAGGGAGCGGCGCTTGAAACCGGCCACGTATACGCGCGCCGCGTTCATGCCGATTATGTGCTTCACTTTGATGGAGATGGCCAGTTTGATCCAAACGACATTGCGCCGGCATTGCGCGCGCTCAAAGACAGCGGTGCGGATGTTTTGTTTGGTTCTCGTTTTTTGGATCGTCGTTCCACTATTCCGTGGTTCAAAAAAAAATTGGTGTTACCTGCCGCGCGGCGTATCAACGCGTTTTTTACCGGTCTCAAACTAAGTGACGCCCATAATGGTTTTCGCATTTTCAATCAATCCGCGCTTTCAAAAATTCGAATGACCCACGACCGCATGGCGCATGCCACTGAAATTCCCGCGCTGGTCAAAAAACATCATCTGTCATATATTGAATTTCCGGTGAAGGTCACGTACCATGAGTATGGGCAGGGCGTTCGCGGGGGAGCGCAAATCATCAAAGATCTTTTATTCGCGCGGTTTATAAAATAAAATGGTATGACGATTAATCTATTTCAAATTCTTTTCGCATGTTTTTTTATTCTCGCGATTGCGGGCGTGTTTCGCCGCTATCGCGCGGCAGAGCTCGGCAAGCGGGGCGCATGGTTTTGGATGTTGTTTTGGCTGGTTGCGCTCGTCGTCGTGTTGTGGCCAAACAGTACGGTTCTCTTCGCACAAAAGCTTGGCATTGGGCGAGGAACCGATGTGGTCTTATATGTTTCTGTTGCCTTAGTGTTTTTTCTTTTGTTCAAACTCCATATCAAAATAGAATCCATCGGTCGGGATGTGACGCGCGTGGTGCGAGAACACGCGCTTCAAGAGACTCTTGAAAAGAAAAAGTAAACAATTGATACGATATGAAGATCGCCCATATTGTTTCCACCTATCCGCCCTATTATGGCGGCATGGGCAATGCGGCATTTCAGATGGCGGGCGGTTTGGTCCATTTGGGGCATGATGTCGTCGTGTATACGCCGGATCGGTATGAACCCAAAGAAATTCGTCCGGCGCACGAGCCATCCGCACCGGTCCATTCAAAAAAACTGAAGACGACGATTGCGACCGTGCAGAGAATAGCTCCGGCCTTTTTGTATGGCAACGCGGCGGTTATGCCGAAAGTCAAAAAAGAATTGGATGTGTTTGATGTGGTTCATCTGCATTATCCTTTTTTTGGCACTGCAAACACGGTGCGAAAATGGAAAGAACAAAATCCGGACAAGCCGCTTGTCATAACCTATCACATGGATACGCGCGGGACGGGCTGGAAAGGGCTCTTTTTTTCCTATTATGCGCGGTATTGGATGCCCAAAATTCTTGACGTAGCCGATGGAATACTTGCAAGTTCGTTTGATTTTATTGCCGCAAGCCAGGCGGCGTCTTTGTTGAGAGAGCGTCCGTCTTCTTGGAAAGAACTGCCATTTGGCGTGGATATTGAGCGGTTTCAGCCACGAGAAAAGCCGCAACGATTGTTTCAAGAATTGGCGTTTGATCCTGCCGCACCCGTTGTTCTTTTTGTGGGGGGTATGGACCGTGCGCATTATTTTAAAGGGATAATGGTTTTGTTAAAAGCGCTTTTTCTTCTCAAAAAAAATAATACGCCAGTCCAAACAATTTTTGTGGGCGAAGGAGATTTGCGTGAAGAATATATGCTGGAAGCCAGGGGCTTAGGTCTTGAGAAGGACGTCCAGTTTGTTGGCGCGGTTGATGATGCCGATCTGCCCTCGTATTACACGTTGGCTGATTTGTTGGTCCTGCCGTCTATCAACACCGGCGAAGCGTTTGGCATGGTGTTGCTCGAGGCTATGGCGAGCGGTGTTCCGGTATTGGCAAGTGATTTGCCCGGAGTTCGGACGGTTGCGGAAAAAGGCGGGCTCACGTTTCCTCCGGGAAATGTTGAAGAATTGGCAAAACAAATGCAAGCATATTTCAGCGATGCGGTCGATCGCGACGAGTGGAAAAAACGAGCGCGTTTTGTCGCGGAAACCACCTACGCGTGGCCTCGGATTATTCAATCTCTCGACGCGTATTATCAGGAATTGGTGGAACGAAAAACCGTATGACAGAATTTTCTCACATACGCGGCGAGGTAGTGGCAGGCAAAGGCGAAGGCCGTACGTTTGGTTTTCCTACCCTCAATATCATTATGAATTCGGATGACGCGAAGACATATTGCGGCGTCTATGCGGGTCATGTGCTTGTAAATACCGCGTCGTATCGCGCGGCTATCGCGATTTTGGATACGCCGCCGCAGTGCGAAGCGTTTCTTCTCGATCTTGACAAAGGGTCATATTATGGTAAAACGGTTGAGGTAACACTGTTTGAGAAGGTGAGCGATATAAAAAAGTATGAATCGCGCGAAGCATTGATTAAAAAAATAGAAAATGATGTTGCAAAGGTGAGAGAATATTTTTTGAGGATAGAGAATTAACACGAATTATATGAGGAGGGCGACATATGTATTTTGTTGTCTATGTTCACCGGTATTGTTCAATCCATTGGTACGCTCAAGACAAAAGAGCCTTTTCGCAATGGTTTTCTTTTTGGCACGCAAACGAATGCGTCTCTTTTGAAAAAACTAAAAATAGGATCCAGTATCTCGGTATCCGGCGTGTGTCTTACGGTTCGCAATAAAAAAGGCAATTTATTTTTTGCAGAAGTCATGCCGGAAACACTCAAAAAAACGACGCTTGGAGAAAAAAAGATTGGTGATCGGCTCAATGTGGAACCGTCACTGCGAGTGGGCGATGACGTCGCGGGCCACTTTGTCTTTGGCCATGTGGATGCGCCGATTTATTTGCGAGAAAAAAAGACGGAGAAAGGGAACATTGCTTTGGTATTTGCTATACCGGCGCAGTTTCATCATTTGATTGCCTTGTGCGGGTCGGTATGTTTGGATGGCGTGAGTCTTACGGTGAGTCACCGCACAAAGAAAACATGTACCGTTTCTCTTATTGAATTTACCGCAAAACACACAACGCTTGGCAATCTCAAAAAAGGCGATGCCGTTAATTTTGAAGCCGACATGCTTGCCCGATATACCCATGGATTTTTCTGTCATTCTGAGTTCCGCCATACGGCGGGACGAAGAATCCCTTTTTAAAAGAATAGTTTTTATGAAACCAAAAAAAACAAATAATATACTTCCAAATGGTATGCCGCTCAAGATCGGCATTGTGATGAGTGTGTGGCACGAAAAAATTATTCAGGCTCTTTTGAGTGATGTGCTCTGTGCTCTTTCTGATTGCGGTGTGAAGAAAAAAAATATTTTCATCAAAATGGTTCCCGGCTCGTTTGAGCTCCCGCTTGCCGCGAAAAAAATGGTCCAGACAAAAAAAGTGGACGCGGTCCTGGCGATTGGTTGCCTTATTCGTGGGGAAACAGATCATTATACCTATATTGCGTCTGCGGTGTCGCGGGGGATTATGCAGGTTGGTCTTGAAACCGGCGTGCCGGTTTTGTTTGGCGTTCTGACGTGTACAACCATGAAACAGGCCAAAGAACGATCAAGCGGCAAAAAAGCGCTTGGGTATCATTGGGGGGTTGCGGCGGTTGAAATAGCAAATAAGAAGAAATAAATAAAAAAATCCCCTGGCCTGGGGATTTTTTTATGATAGAGTTAATATCACGCTGGTTTGGAAATGGCAAACGGATTAAAATTCGTTTCCGTATCATACGCATCTTCTTGTTCGGATCGTTTCAAAAATTTGACCACTTTATACGTCACCGGTGTCAACACCACTTCCATACCAACTTTAAAAATGTAGTTTGAAATAATAAGCGTGATGAGGAGTGAAGAGGGGAGGATGCCGACAAACGCAATGACAATAAACAACAATGTGTCCACCCCTTCGCCAAGGAGTGTTGATCCAATGGTTCTGGCCCAGAGTTTTTTTCCGGCCATTTTTATTTTCATCTTGGCAAGCACATACGAATTGGAAAATTCTCCGGCAAAATAGGCGATAAGACTGGCAAGCACAATGCGCGGGGTAAGTCCGAGAATGTTCATGTACGATTCTTGAAAAGGCCAGTCTGCGGCAGCCGGAAGTCTGCCAACAATCATAAAGACCGCCGACATAAGCGCGGCGCACAAAAAGCCAAGCCAGATTACTTTTCGTGAGCGTCGGTAGCCATAGACTTCGGTAAGAATATCGCCAAAAATGTACGCAAGCGGGAATAATAACGTCCCTGCGTCAAACGACAGTGGCCCAAAATTCACTATTTTTGTTGACGCAACGTTGGAAATAAGGAGTACGGCGACAAAGAGCGCGGTAATAGTGTCGAGATGTTTGTAGGCTTTGATCATAGTAAAAATACAAGAATTTTTAAGAATATTCAGAGTATAGCAAATTATGTTTTCTTTTCAATCTTTATTTATTTCTCCAACATGTTCAGACGCTCTTTATACACATCCAAATTCAAATTCCCGGGCGCGCCAAGACTCATTTTTGACGCAATGTTTTTTTGGAAGTCTATGACGTATGTGTCTCTGTTTGCCGCGGCTTCTCGGTAGGCATCTCGAAAGGGGATATTTTTTTCTTTCACGAGGTCGTTCGCTATATCAGCCATAAAAATATCTTTGGTAATTTTTTCTTCAATATTTTTTTGGTTCGGTTTGATACCTTGCATAAATACCGCAAGCACGTTCAGGCTGTCGTTGACCAGACGCACCCCTTCCATCACCGGTTTTTTAATAAGCTGCAAATCACGGTTATACCCGGACATCAAATTTTTTGACATGGATTGAATCATGGCGTGGCCCGACATGAGAACGCTCGCGTTCGCCCGTAAAATTTCCATAATGTCGAGGTTTCGTTTTTGCGGCATAATGCTTGATCCGGTCACAAGAGAATCATCAATATCAAAGAAGTCCGATTCTTTGGAGGTGAAAATCAGCATGTCGTGCGCGAATTTATTGAGCGTCATCATGATTTGCGTGAGTCCTTCCAAAAACAGCGTTTCAAATTTTCCTTTGCTGTTTTGGCAATACAGAGAATTTATTTGCGTTGTGTTAAATCCAAGTTCCTTCGTCGTAAACGCTCGATCCAGCGGAAACGACACGCCAAATCCGGCCGCGCTGCCCAACGGATTTTTGTCAATGTGTTTTTGTATCGCAATCAAAAGATCAATATCATCAAGCAGACTTTCAACAAAGCTTGCCATATAGTGGCCCACGCTTGAAAGCATCGCTTGCTGGGTGTGAGTATAGCCGGGAAGCGGCACATTTTGGTATTGTTCGCCAAACGCAAGAAACGTGGCGGCCAATTTTTTTGCCGCGTCAATAATGTCCTTTGCCGACGCTTTCATAAACAAACGCATCGCGACCAAAACTTGGTCGTTTCTGCTCCGTCCGGTATGGATTTTTTTTCCAATGTCGCCCAGCTTCTCTACCAGATAATTTTCAATCACCGTGTGGCAGTCCTCATCTTCTATGGTAATGGTGATTTTTCCGTTTCGCCATTCGTCTTCGAGTGCTTCAAGCGCGGAAAGAATTTGTATTAATTCTTCATGTACTAGTACACCAATACGCTCAAGACCCTTCGCATGCGCCTTGCTTGCCACAATATCAAACGGCATGAGTTGCTGATCCAATATATAATCTTCGCCAACCGTATAGGCCTCCACCAATGGATGCAGTTTGGTTTCTTTTTTTTGCCACAGTTTAGACATAAACGTATATTTTTATAATGAAGCAGGGAGAGATGTATGTACGAAAGTACGAAATATACGAAAATACGAAATCAGAAATAAAAATCTGTTCGTAATTTCGTACTGTTCGTAATTTCGTATATAAATAGTTTCGTACATAGAGTTTAATTAGTATCCAATTCTTTTTCAAAATTATATACATTATACGCGGTTTTTTGCGCCATGTTGTAAATTTCAATAAATCCCGCGGACGCGTTTTGGTTGAATGTTGGATTTTTATTGAACGTCGCGAGATTGTGGTTGAAAAGCGAATATGGCGAACTGAGTGACACCACGGTCGCCACGCCTTTTTGGAGTTTTACTGTGACCGAGCCGGTCACTTTTTTGTTTTGGCTATTGAGGTAGGCGTGAATATGGTACATCACCGGGTCGTACCACTTGGCCGCGTAGGTCAAATATGCCCACTTGTTGTCGAGAATGGTTTTTAACTCGTTTTCTTCTCTCGTCGACACGAGCTTTTCCAGTTTTTTGTGTGCTTCAATAAGAATCGTTGCGCCCGGCTGTTCGTAGACGCCCCGTACTTTAAGACCCACGAGCCGATCTTCAATAAGATGAATAACGCCAACGCCGTGTTTTGCGCCGATCGCGTTGCATATTTTAACAATATCACTGAGTTTCTTTTTTTCACCATTCACTGAAACCGGTATACCTTTTTCAAATCCAATGTCAAGCAGTTCCGGTTCGTTTGGCGCGTTCTCCGGCGTCACACACCATTGGAGAATATTGGGGAGCGGGGGAATAAGTTCCGGATTTTCAATTTCTCCGCCTTCTCCGGTGTTGCCCCACATATTTTCGTCGTACGAATACGGGCTTTCTTTCTTTTGTTTTACCGGAATATTATTTTTTTCGGCGTATTCAATTTCTTCATCTCGTCCCATGCCCCATTCTCGGACCGGCGCTATGGTTTTAAGCGTAGGATCAAGGGTTGTAATATATCCTTCAAATCGAACTTGGTCGTTTCCTTTTCCGGTCGAGCCGTGGGCAATCACTTGGCAGTTGTATTGTTTCGCAATCTTCACCGCCACCTTCGCGATCATCACCCGTCCCAAGGGACAGCTGAGGGCGTACCCGCCCTGGTAATCCGCGTTGGCTTTAATCGCTTCGGTCAGTAAAATATCAGCAAATTCATCTTTTGCGTCATAGACAATCGCGTCTTTGGCCCCAAGGTTCAATGCTTTTTGTTTTATTTCTTCCAAGTTATCCGCGGTTTGGCCAAGATCAATGGTGAGGGCGATGACGGTACATTCATATTCTTCTTGGATCCATTTGAGCATAACGGATGTGTCGAGCCCGCCGGAGTAGAGAAGAAGACAGGTATCAAATTCTCCTTTCTCAGCCTCGTGTGAGGCGATTTTTTTATAAGTCGTTGTGTGGTTCATAGTAGTGATTAAAGTTAATTATAATATGTGCGAACATACGAACAGTACGAAATTACGAACATTTTTTATTATTTTTTTCTTTTATTTGGGAGCCCATTCGCAATTCACTTTCGTATTTTCGTATATTTCGTAGTTTCGTACATAAATAAAAATTTCTGACTCGCGCCAGAAGAATGATTGGGTGTTGTGGAGAGAATTCGTTATACACAAAACACATCACGCTTGTGGCGCAGGCTACGGCATGCACGACGGCGCAGGTGTATTGTGTGGGAGTTCTTCATAGAGTGGGTATACTCTAACGGATTTTTGTGTGTTCGTCAATTGGGTTGTCCACAGCACATGTTTGTTTATTGTGTTCAACAAAGAGAAAAATCATTTGTGGCTGGAGTATTGTATACAAGTTCGTTTCCAATATTAATTTTTTTGACCTTTTTCGCATTTTATGCTATGTTGAGATCAAATTATTTATCCTTTTTCTATGAAAAAAAATGACCAACAAATTCATTTTATTCTCACCGGCGGAACCATTGACTCGTATTATGACGGGCTTCGAGATACGGTTGTCCCATATAAAAGCTCTTGTATTCCGGATTATATCATAGGACTCAATTTATACAATGAGTCGATTTTTTCCGAGGTGCATCTCAAGGCGAGTTTTGACGAAATTATGATGAAAGACAGCCGTGAGGTTACAAAAAACGACATGTACACCATTTTAGGCAAAATAGAAAATACCAAACACAAAAAGATTATTATTACGCACGGGACGTATACCATTCCCGACACAGCCCGTTTTCTTGAGAGAAATTTGAAGCGCAAAGATCAAACGGTTATTTTGACTGGTTCGTTTATTCCACTCAAAGGATTTACTCCCTCCGATGCGCCGTTCAACATCGGTTTTGCAATTGCAAAAATTCAAGATTTGGATCCGGGCGTTTATGTATGTATGAACGCGCGCGTATTTAAGCCAAATGAAGTCGCAAAAAATATCGCAGAAGGAAAATATATTTCATTGAAAGACGAATAATTTAAAAAAATACCCCTGCCATTCTCAAAAATAGCAAGGGTGTTCTTTCGGCGACGTTCTCCACGCGTCGCCGTTTGTGTTCTCCTTTCCTATTTTTTTATCTCCTTGAAAAAGTGCGATACAGTGCTCCGCCCGGATCAGAGGATGATGTCTTCCTCCGAATCGAGCGAACTTTGGATAGTTCAATGACACGCCACTTAATTTTACCTTTGTCCAGGCTGGAAAGCATGAGTGTCGTTTCATCAAACTGTATGAGTTTTCCTTCGGCCTCCGCCCCCTCTTGTTGGATTTCCACAACAACCTGCTCGGTTAGAAGACCTTGCAGGTTTGTTTGTGTCGGTTGCATAATGTCTCCCTTTTGCCCCCTAGAGTTTTGTTTGTTCTCTACACAAACATAATGAAGGGGTGGATGTCAATAGCTGGGCGTTGATCCATTTGCTTTTTCCTTCAAATTTCAGTACTGTGAGGGTGTATGACCGACGTTGAACAAATTAAAGATAAACTCGACATCGCCGATATTGTCGGCGAATATGTAGAGCTCAAGCCGGCCGGCGTAAACCAGAAGGGGCTTTGTCCGTTTCATCATGAAAAAAGTCCGTCGTTTATGGTCAACCGCGAACGGCAGAGTTTTAAATGTTTCGGTTGCGGCAAGGGCGGCGATCTCTTCACCTTTATCCAAGAAATTGAAGGCATGGAATTTGTGGAAGCGTTGAAATATCTTGCCAATCGCGCCGGAGTGACTCTCACCAACACCAGAGCCGACATCAACAGCAGTCAAAAAAATAGAATGAAAGACATCAACGCCGAAGCCGCGCGTTTTTTTCATAAATTTTTGGTCCAGATGGACGCCTCTCGTCCGGCGCGCGAATACCTTGCGTCCCGTGGCATGAAAGACGAAACGATCGAAGCGTGGCAGGTTGGGTTTATTCCCGATCAATGGGATTTGCTCACGCAATACTTGCTCAAAAAAGGCCATGGCATTGACGACCTTATTGCCGCCGGCCTCACCATTCGGCGCGACGGCGCAGACGTGCAAACCGGCAGGGGACTCTATGACCGATTTCGCGGACGGATTATGTTTCCCATTTCTGACGTTCATGGAACGGTTGTCGGATTTACCGGCAGAGTATTGGTGGAAACCGAACGGTCGGGAGGAAAATACGTGAATTCACCGCAAACACTTGTATACGACAAATCGCGCGTGGTGTTTGGCCTCGACAAGGCAAAACAAGACATAAAAACAAAAAATGAAATGGTCATGGTAGAAGGACAAATGGACGTGATCGCGTGCCATGAAGCGGGAATGAAGAACGTGGTCGCAACCAGTGGAACTGCCTTAACGGAGCATCAACTTACATTACTCAAACGATACGCGTTCAATATGGCCATGGCGTTTGACACGGACGCGGCAGGGGAAAACGCGGCAAAGCGGGGGATCGATTTGGCAATTGCCGAAGGATTTTCCGTGCGGGTTATTCAGATTCCCGATGGCGCGGGAAAAGACCCTGATGAATGCGTGAAAAAAAATTCGTCTGTTTGGTTTGATGCAGTGGAACATGCCCGGGGAATCATGGAATGGCTTTTGGAGCGGGCGTTCGCGGGGAAAAATTTGTCTGATCCAAAACAAAAACAACAGATTGTTAATATGCTTTTGCCGAAAATCATGGCTATTCCGTATGCGGTCGAAAGAGATCATTGGATGAAAATAGTGGCAAACAGGATTGGGGTGGATGTGCCGGTGCTTCTTGAGGATACCAAACGTCTTCAGCGGCAAAAGAAGGCGGAAAAGCCAGGGGAAGAGAGAAAAAGAGACAGCGCGCCGGTTGAAAAGACTCGGTTTGATCGTCTCGCGGAATCATATTTGGCGCTCATTCTTCGGTTTCCCGATGCCATTTCGGCGAGCGTATTTGAAGGATCGGATATTTTTTTGTCCACAGACCCCTATTTTTCCCTTTACGAAGCAATAAAAAATCAGTATACTGAAAAAGGTTCCGTAGACAGAGAAGCGCTTCGGTTTTTTTTTCTTAACGGAACAGAAAATTCGGTTGATGTTTTTTTAATGAAAGGCGATCTTGAATTTTCTGATATCACCAAAGAAGAAGCGCCGCGGCGCATGGAAGAATACCAGCGTTTTTTGGAGGAAGAATCAAAAAAACGACGTCGTGAATTTCTTGCCCAACACATTCGTGTCGCTGAAGAAAAAGGAAATAAAGAGGAATTGGAGCGATTGTTGCAGGAGTTTCAGCATATATAGAACCCTCCATGCCATTCTACAAACGCACAATACCATTAAAAAAATCGCCGCTTTCAAAAAAAACAGCAAAAAGAAAAAACAGCCACTCTAAAGGCTCTCGGTAAAAAAGCCGTACGTATGCGAAGTAAAAAAACGTCGAGCGCGAAAAAAGCATCAGCAGGACGTAAAAATAATGCGGCAAAAAAATTACTTTCGAGGACACGCACTTCCCGCACGCCATCAAGACGGGGAAACCAGTCTCGAAAAAAACATACCCAAGGAAAACACACTCCAAAAGGAGGGCGGGGAACTGTTTCTTTTGGAAAATCGCCAAAAGAAAAAAAAAGAAGCGTTCCCTCCCGCCCGCGAGATGCCATGCCAGAATCGTGGCGTGAGCCAACCGATCAAGAGCTGTGGCAGGTGATCCACAAGGGAAGGGGCCGCGGTTTTCTGACCGAGACGGAAATTCTCCAAACATTTTCTCGACTGGAATGCAGTATTCCTTTGTATGAGGGTTTTTTGGATGTCCTTGATAAAAATAGCGTTTCCATTGTTTCGGTCCAGGGAGGGCTTCTTGGGCAGGCGTCTTCGACCGATCGCGAAGAAATTTTGACCCAACTCCAGGGAGAACAGCCGGATGTTGAGGGCGAATTTGATTTGGGGAGCATTTCACGGGACTCCATCCAAATGTATTTGCGCGAAATTGGAAAAATTCCGCTTCTTACCGCGGAAGAGGAAATTTCTCTTGCCAAGCGAAAAGAAAGAGGCGACAAAGCGGCCGAGCGTCAAATGATTGAAGCGAACCTCCGCCTTGTGGTTTCTATCGCAAAAAAATTTGTCGGCAAGCAATTGTCCCTGCTTGATCTTATCCAGGAAGGAAATATCGGGTTGTTTCGCGCAGTCAAAAAATTTGATTATCGCAAAGGCTATAAATTTTCCACCTATGCCACATGGTGGATCCGCCAAGCCGTCACGCGCGCTCTCGCCGATCAGTCGCGCACCATTCGCATTCCGGTCCACATGGTGGAAACCATCAACCGATTCCAACAAATGCAACGTCGTCTGCTCCAGGATTTGGGGCGCGACCCGACGCCGGAAGAGCTGGCCGCCGAAATGGGCGAAGAACTCGACAAAATCAAACACATTATCAAAATTTCTCAGGATACGGTTTCCTTGGAAACATCGGTGGGCGACGACGATGACGACGACACGTCGCTTTCCGACTTTATTGAAGACGTCAAAAACGCGAGTCCGTCGCATGTGGCCGGGGTCCAGCTTTTGAAAGACTATATCAGCGATGCAATTCAGCATCTCTCGGCGCGCGAGCAAAAAATTCTTGAGATGCGGTTTGGACTCAAAGATGGAGTGACCCACACGCTTGAAGAAGTGGGAAAAGAATTCGATGTGACGCGCGAACGCATCCGTCAAATTGAAGCGAAGGCGCTCGAGAAAATACAAGGTTTTGATATTGTGGGCAAATTGAGAGATTATTGATATCCCATTTTACTTCGCCATGTTGAATCGTTCCATGGCAATACGCCAATTCGCATTTTTCAAAAATGCTCCAATATACCCTTTTTTATCCAGTCCGTAGTCAATCATAAACGCATGTTCCCACATATCCATGAGGAGAATAGGGGCCTCCCCCGCAAGATGATTGCGGTCATGTTCGTCAATCCACACATTGAATAAACGCTTCATTTCCGTATCGTAATACAGCAATACCCAGCCAATGCCGCGAATGGTCCCCATACCGTTAAAATGCATCTGCCATTTTTCGAATGAGCCAAAACATTCATCTATTTTTTTTGCCAGCGGATGTCCGCTGTCAAGAGATGTATTTTCTTTGGAGAGATTTTCAAAGTAGATTTCATGCAAACGCATGCCGTTAAATTCCCAGCCGAACCGACGGTTGAGTTCGTTAAATTCCGGCGAGCCGGGATCCAGGACAGGGAGTTTTTCAAGAAGGGTATTTGTATTTTTGGCATACCCTTCATAGAGCGTAAAATGATTTTTCAGCAATTGGTCGCTGAATCCTTCCATACCCAACAATTGGGTGAAGTTTTTTGGTGTGTAGAGCATATGTGGAGGTTGGCTAAGTTATATTGGTTGATTCGGTTAAGGAAGAAAACTGACATTTTAGATTTTCCCCACCAAATCCAATCCTGGGCGCAAGGTTGCGCTTCCCGGTTTCCATTTTGCCGGGCATACTTCGCCGCTATGTTCGCTGACATATTGCGCGGCTTGAAGCTTGCGAAGGAGCTCTTCCGCGCTTCGGCCAATACTGTTGTCGTGCATTTCAAACGCTTTCACAACGCCATCGGGGTTGATAACAATACTCGCGCGGTATGAAAGGCCTTCTTCCGGAATGTAGGTTCTAAACGTTTTGCAGATGGTTCCAGTGGGGTCTGCCGCCATTGGATAGTTAATTTTTTTAATGGCTGGCGATGTGTCATGCCAGGCTTTGTGGACAAAGGCCGTATCGGTGCTGACGCTGACCACTTCGCAGTTGAGTGCGGTGAATTGCGGGTAAAGGTCTGCCATTTCTTCAAGTTCGGTTGGACAGACAAATGTAAAATCTGCGGGGTAAAAGAAGAGAATAAGCCATTTTCCTTTGTAGTTGGAAAAATTCACCCGCTGTATTTGGTTATTGTGAAATATGTCAAATGAAAGATCGGGAATCTGCGTATTGATGAAAGATGTTTCTTGATTTGGATGACAATGGCATGATTCGTGCATCATATACATGAAAGAAAATATATATTACTTATCCACAGATGGTGAAATATAAAAAAATTTTTTATACTTGAACGTGCCGTACACCTTGATTTGGTCGATCGATGATATGTGATATGATGTGCATAAAAGAATCATACCATTTTTGTATTATATGTCAACTCAGTATTTATCGATGCGTATCCTAATTTTTTTTCTCCTGCCATTCGTGGCTGGGTGCGGCGGTCGAATCATCAATACGCCAGCGTCAAACACTGTGGAAAACGACGCACCGCTGGTTTCACGCCTCCCCGATATTCCGGGCCTTCAAACCTATGATGGGACATCGTTTTCGCTTGCGGCGTTTTATGGGAAGCCACTGGTGATTATCTCTTGGGAAACCGCCTGTGAGCGGTGCGGGGAGCAATTGATTCAGGCCGCGTTTGTGCGGCGGCAACTCGGCGGCGTTATTCCATTTATTGCGATCAACCGCCGCGAACCATCGTCAGTGGCAAAAGCTTTTACCGATAGTTTGGGCATCACCAACGAACTCTCTCTGGCCGTGGATAACGAAGATTTTTTTTATCGAACGATTGGGGGTTCTTCTCTGCCGGAGATTCTTTTTGTGACGCCTGAAAGAGATATCCTTTTTCATGAAAAAGGATATGTTGCATTTGAGAGTCTCCAAGAGAAAGCGTTGGTGTTATTGGAAAATATGTCGAATGATGCCCCATAGTTCTTATGCCTCGTCCTCACATTGCCATGTCGAATTTTCGTGGCAAGTATATGCACCGGTATACAGCTTGGAGAAGCCATTTTTAACATTCGCTACCCATTGACCGACACGGGTTTGGAACAATTCAGCAATAATTGGAACGCACTTGTGGAAAAAACATGACGTATGATATACTCATTCTTCTTAATATATATCTTTTTCAACAGAGTGAAAATTAAAAATTAAATTTATTTTTTTATGGAATCGCCCACACAATCCGGTAAGAGTTTGACAGAAACACAGGAAGAAAAAAGCGGTATTTTTGATCAAATGAGCCCGATACAAATTTTTGTGCTTGGCATTGTGGAAGGTTTTCTTGTCCTTTGCACCATTGGTTTTTTTCTGCTGTTGTCCATACTCCTTCGGGGCAGCGGCGCCTTGGGGTCATATCTGTCTGCCGGCAGTGACTTCGTGCCATCTGTTGAGGACACTGCGGGGTCTGCCGTCGTTGATGACACGGTTTCCGGTCCTGTCGCCATTCGGCCTGTTGATGTGAAGACCGACCACATCCGCGGCAATAAAAATGCCACAATCAGCGTTATCGAATTTTCTGATTTTCAATGTCCATTTTGCAAAAGTTTTGATGCCACCATGAAACAAGTGATAGAAACCTATGGCGACGATGTGCGATGGGTCTATCGTCATTTTCCGCTTGATAGTCTCCATCCCAACGCTCGAAACGCCGCCTTGGCCTCTGAATGCGCCTCCGAGCAGGGGAAATTTTGGGAATTTTCCGATATGATGTTTGCCGATCAGAACAATCTGGGAGAATCCGGACTTAAAAGTTTCGCCTCAGCGCTTGGGCTGAAGACCAACCAGTTTACGACGTGTCTTCAAAGTAAAAAATATGCAAAGGATATTGTGGATGACGAAACCGAAGTACAGCAATCGGGCGGCAGGGGAACGCCGTATAGTATTGTTATTGGGCCGAACGGAGAGACGTCCGTCATAAACGGAGCCCAATCCTTTGCCGCGGTTGAGGCCGCAATTCAACAATTTCTCGAATAACATTTTTTTCTGAAAAGATAGGCGAGAAAACCCCGAACAGTATCGGGGTTTTCTTAACATTTCACTTCCGAATTGCTATACTATACCCTATGCCAATGCATCATCTGACGCAAAAAGACGGCGAAAAAAGAGAAGAGGAACCAATCTGCGTTTTCGCCAAAACCAATTTCCGCAATCAAATGCGGCGTTTTGGCATTAAACTCGACGATCGGCGCCGCCACATGTATGTGATCGGAAAAACCGGCATGGGCAAGACGACCATGATGGAAAACATGGTCTTGAACGATATCTACAGCGGCCACGGGGTTGGTATTGTGGATCCGCACGGCGATTTTGCGGAAAAAATTATTGATTATATTCCGTCAAGCCGTGTTAACGACGTGGTCTATCTCAATCCTGCCGATGTACAATACCCAATCGGATTTAATATCCTCGAGGTGAAAAGCGAAGAGCAAAAGCATTTGGTGGCCGCAGGAATGATGGGCACATTCAAAAAAATATGGCCGGACGTGTGGAGCGCGCGCATGGAATATATTTTGAACAATACGCTTCTTGCGCTTTTGGATTATCCCAATTCCACGCTTCTTGGCATCAACCGCCTGCTTGCCGATAAAAAATATCGGAAAAAAGTCGTGAAACAGCTCAAAGACCCAGTGATCAAATCCTTTTGGAATACGGAATTCGCCAATTATCCAGATCGGTATATGACCGAAGCTGTCGCGCCGATTCAAAATAAAATTGGCCAATTTTTGTCCGCGAATATTATCCGAAATATGGTGGCGCAGGTGAAATCCACGATTGATGTGCGCGAAATTATGGATTCAGGAAAAATTTTTATCATGAATTTGTCCAAAGGACGCATTGGAGAAGATAATAGCCGTCTTTTGGGCGGCATGCTGATCACCAAAATTCAGCTCTCTGCCATGGAACGCGTGGATACACCGGAAGAAAAGCGGCGTGATTTTTTTCTGTATGTGGATGAGTTTCAAAATTTTGCCACGCCCAGTTTCGCGAATATCTTGTCCGAAGCGAGAAAATACCGCCTCAGTCTCATTATGGGTCACCAATATGTGGCGCAACTTGATGAACTTGTGTCTGACGCAGTGTTTGGAAACGTAGGGACCATTGTCACCTTTCGCGTTGGCGGCGCGGATGCGGAACTGTTGGTCAAAGAATTCACGCCGCAGTTTTTGGAAGAAGACATTGTCAACCTTGCAAAGTTTCAAGTTATTCTCAAGCTTATGATTAACGGCGTTGCCTCCTTGCCGTTTACCGCGACCACGCTTTCTCCCATCGGGTCGCCAACCGGATCCACTGAAAAAATAATTCGCGTGTCTCGGGAACGATATGCAAAAGCAAGAAATACCATAGAGGATAAAATTATGCGATGGAGCGGTATGGAAGCCGGAGAAGACGATGATGAAGACGATGACGAATCAATCGATTTGGCGCCCTCGGTCAAAAAGGAAGAAAAAGCTGAAAAAAAGAATGACGCGCCAAAACATGTGGATAATGCCGTGTCAAAAGAAAAAAGCAATGATGATTCCCGCCCCAAAGGGCCGTCGCAGATCGTAGCACCGCCAAAAAAACAAGAAAAAAAAGAAGAACCGCCGCCGGCGCCAAGTATTTCTCTTAAAGATTTGTTGCCAAAAGAAAAAAAAGAAGAAATGACAGCACAGCCAAAAGAATATGACGTTAGAGAACCTCTCCCGGAGGGAAAAAAGAAAAGAAAACGCAAGCGCAAGAAAAAAAAGAGCGCTGATTCATCGGTTCAACCCCAACCATCAACTCAGCCTCCGGCTGAGTCAAGACCCAAGCCCCAACCTCCTCTTCGACTTCAATTGCACAATCAGCCCGCGCCCCAACCGGCGGCAGAGAATCAGAACATTGTTCCGGACAGTTCTCCACAAGCTCCTAACAATATACCGCCACCTCCTCGGCCAATGGTCCTTGACCAGGATGAGATTATACGGTTTGATTAAGGGGTGTTTTTGCGTATGAATATCCTTGATCACACCATATTGGAACGTATCGCACGGCCTCTTCCGATGAGCCATAAAGGGCAAAATGGGCGCCTGCTTATCATTGCCGGTTCGGATACCTTTCATGGTGCCCTTGTCCTCACGGTAGAGGCCGCGTCTCGACTGGTTGACATGGTGTATGTCCACTCCACAAAAGAAAATCTTAAACTTATACAAAAACTTCGTCAAAACATTGCGACGTTTATTGCGGTTTCAGCAAAAAAATTATGGGAAGTTATTGAACTCGTTGACGTGATTGCCATGGGTCCGGGGTTGCCGGAAGATGAGCAAACGATTGCGTTGGTTCACGACATTTTGGAAAAATATCCAAACAAAAAAATCATTGTGGATGCAACGGCCTTGTGGCATGTAGAACCCGGATATCTCCATAAAAACTGCATTCTCACGCCGCATTCTCGCGAGTTTGAAAATGTATTTCATTGCGACGCCACGAAAGAAAATGTCCAAAAAATGGCACAACAATACGCCTGCACCATCGTTTTGACCGGCGCCACGGACTATATTAGCGATGGAGCAGTGCTCTTTGCCAACACCACCGGCAATGTGGGTATGACCAAAGGGGGAACCGGGGATGTGCTTGTTGGGCTTATTGCGGGACTGTACACCGTAAATGAGACGCTTGTTTCTGCTCTCGCCGGCACGTACCTCAATGGTTTTGCCGGCGACCGACTGCATCAGCGTGTGGGGACCTTTTTTAATGCCGAAGATTTGATTCAAGAAGCGGGGAGAGTATGGGGGGAACAAGAGGGGGGCAAGGGATAGCACTATGGAATCATTTTTTGCCGACCTCACAAAAAAGGAATGGTATTTTCAAGGGTTTAATGCCGTTCCGGCTCTTCTCTATGGCCCTGCATTTTCGATGGTTCGCGACATGCCGGCTTTTTTGGGGTATGGTTATACGGCATCAGTTATTTTCTTTGAACAGGAAAAAGCCTATTATTTGTACGCATGGGATGACCTTGAACGCATCTTTCGTGAATTGTGGGAAAGATATACAAAGGATGCCGGGTACCTTACGTATATAGAGAGAGAAAATGAACGCATTTGCACAGAAGTTTTGGCCGCATATCAAAAAATTGGATCAGAAAATTGGGCCGTTCTTTCACCGGATATTGTCTATTCGCTGTGGCGGGAGGTAAACCGCTTGTGCGGGCGGCTTCTTTCTGTTTCTCATTGTATTGAGGGGTTTACGCTTGTGACAGAGGGCCGTATTCGGAATTTGGTTGCACAGGAATATGGCGACGATACAGATACGATGATGCTTCTTACGATGCCATCGCGTCATTCTTTTATCACCACCGAACGATACGATTTGTGCTGTATTTTGCGTCTTGCCACACAAAAAGAAATCTCGGCAATAACAGCAGGATCATTGCTATTGGATTCCGTTATACAAGAAAAGATACGCCGTCATCAGCAAAAATATTTTTGGAAGCTGAATAGTTATACATCGGCGAAGTATGTCACAACAGAAGATTTTACGAAAGAATTGGAAGGATATAGCACTCATCCGGAAGATATTGGAAAAACCATACAAGAATATGAACGTCTGCCCGAGCATTTGGAAAAAAAACGCGCACTGCTTCAAAAAATATCCAATGTCGAACTGATTGATTTGTTGCGGATGCAGGACACTATATTCCAAATTCATGACAGAAGAAAGGAGTGTCTCACCATATCCGTTCATTATCTTGACTTTTTATTGGCGGAAATTGCGAAGCGAGCCGGTGTGCCGATCGAGGACGCGCGGTATACGCGCATTTCAGAATTGGAAGATCTTTCCACAATGAAAGACGAACTCGCGAAGCGCCGGACCGGAAGTTTATATGTTCTTCTTCAGAATGCTTCGGAATATCTTTTTGCGGGGGAAGAAGCAAAACAGCTGTTCCATTTGTTTCAGCGAAAAAATATCCAAGATTCATTTGTCTCCTCTGCCGTGTCGAATTCAAAGCAATTGAAAGGAAATTGCGCATCCCTTGGAAAAGCATGCGGACGAGTAAAAGTGTGTCGAGGAGAAAAAGAAATTGCCAATGTGGAAGTTGGCGATATCCTGGTTGCATGTATGACGCAACCGGAATATGTGCCTGCAATGAAAAAAGCCGCCGCCGTGATTACCGATGAAGGAGGCCTCAACTGCCACGCGGCCATTATATGTCGAGAGTTGGGTATTCCGTGCTTGGTTGGCACGGCAACGGCAACGCATGTCCTAAAGGATGGGATGCGTGTCGAGGTTGATGCCACGCGCGGCATTGTCACGATCTTATAATCATTTTTTATGAAACAGACCCTCATCATCCCAAAAGAAGAATTCGCATTTCTTGACAAGGTTGATCAAGACTATATTGCCGAGTTCAAGAAACATGTTGCCGCGACGAAAAAAACATTGCCGCATTATCTGGCATTTCACGGGTACAAAATGCTTGAGGACGGTAAATTTTTTAATGGCCGCCTTATTGCGGGCGGCATCAAGCCTCGGTTTGTCACGCCGCGGATAGAGCGGCACGTCAGAGAGCGGACGGAAACATTTTTTGATGTCCTTCCCACCCTCCAAAAGGTCCTTTCTTCGTCAAAAGCCGTCCAGACCTATTTTCATCTTACCACAACAGAGGTCCAGTTATTGCGCGCGCCGACACCCTTTCCTCATCCGGTAATTTTTGCGCGTTTTGACAGCGTGATTACTCCGGAACATGGGTTGCGCGTCTACGAACTCAACACCAATTGCGCGGCAACGCCCGGCTGGGTTGAAGATTTGACTGATGTCCTTGAACGGTTTCCCTTTTGGGCATCATTTCAAAAAAAATATCACATACGCTACTATAGTACATGGGCCAAAAAGATGTATCGGGCGCTCCTTGATTCATACAAACAGTGGGGAGGAACTGCGTCGCATCCGAATATCTTGATTCTTCGATGGAGCGGGCAGTACAATCAGGATTCGGATTTTTTGTGCCAGGAATTTCAAAAATTTGGGAGCCATGCTTTTGTCGGAGACGTCCAGCAGGTCCATTACCGAGACAAAAAAGTATGGTATCATGGAACAGCGTATGATTTGGTTTTGCGATGGTTTGATTTGAGCCATCTTTTGGAAGACACCACGCCTCTTTACCAGGATATTCTTCGCGCGTTTTATGATGGCGCGGTCTGTATTGTCAATCCGCTGAGTTCTTCAGTATTCGCGCACAAAGCGCTCTTTGCATTTTTCACGGACGAACGATTTTCATCGTATCTTACGGAAAAACAAAAACAGATTTTGGGAAATATGTGTCCGTGGACCAGAATTATTGAAAAGAGAAAAACAACGAACGTGATGGGAGACACGGTTGAGCTGGTTGATTATCTCATCAAAGAACAAAAACATCTTTTGATCAAGCCATCCATCGGCACCTATGGCGCAAATATATGCATTGGCAAAAAAATGACAAAACCGCAATGGAAAAAAGTTATTGCGCGGGGCGTCAAAGACGGCGGGTGGATTGTGCAGGAATATATAACGATTCCCCAGCATGCGGAGCCGTTTGTTGAGGACAACAAGGTTTCCTTAAAATATATCAATCACGATTTTGGGCCGTACATGATTCAAGGAAGATATGTCGGCGCCATGGCTCGGTCATCTCACAATCTGGTGACCAATCTTATGCAGGATGGATGTTTTCAAATTGTGGGACAGGTGAAGAAACAATAATTGCGTTTTTATGAATTCACGAGAAATAGGAACATCATTTCGCACGCCGGAATTTTTGGAGGGCATGAACCTGCCTCCCGAAGAGCGGCGAATTATCACCAATGTCGCGGAGTACCTCGGCGTCAATCGGGATGTCCGGCCCTATACGGATGAAGAGGCAGACAAAGCGGCAGAAACCATGGAGCGGCTCATTCGAGTGGATGGTTTTGATCCTATACTTCACATTGTCACCTCTCCATTCACGGCAGGCTGGGTCCGCGACGCCACGCCAGAACAGTTTCGTCCTCATATTGAGGAAATATATTATCAAGTCGAAGGAAGAATCGTACAAATTGATCCTCGATTTGCGGAAAATGTTATCCATGTCAGTATAGATGGGACGATTACTCTTGAAGATCAAGAAAAAATGCATCGTTTGTTGCAAAATCGTATTGGCGTTTGCATCGGCGGTGGGCCGGGATATCCAAGCGACCCATCGCGGACACCGCTTCTTCGGGAACTGGAAGCGGCGTTGCGTGAAAAAACGCCTATGGTGGGTGTCTGCCTTGGCCATCAGGATCTCGCGCATATAGCCGGCGCGCCAATGATCCCGGGCATTATCAATGCCGGGTCGCAGATTGAAACTCCCACAGCCGCCGGGCAGAGTCATCCGGTGTATTCTCGGCTCGGGGATACCTTTGGCGCTCAGGCCTATAATACGGTTGCGGTGCCCCAAAAAGAAGGCATAAGCGGTGTCGCGGTCTTAACGGAAAGCCCGACGACCGGTCTATGGGCCGCGCTGTCGTACCGGGACGCATTTGAAGGGAAAGATCAGGCATTTTCTACGCAACACCATCCGGAAATTCCGGTTGGAACCGATTATCCCACGCGGGAGCCGGGGAAAGATTTTACGGTGAATTTTGGAGGGGAAATTGTTCAGGTGTCCGGCAATCTTTCCTCCGGTCAGCGTGCCCTGGTTGATTATGCCAGCCGTCTTTGGGAGCTTGGCAAAAAAGCAGGGATGACGGTTGAGGATGTGCGTGCTCTTATTGATCCGCAAAGAGCGTATCCCACGCTTGGGCGTGAATTTTTTGGTCCAACCTTTGAATGGCTTGCAAATAAACGGACCAAAATTTAATTTTTTTCGTCGCATGATATGGTGATACAGCATATTTTTTCCCTTCTTTTTTCTCTTGAAACAATTCCGGTGGAAAAAAGAAAAGAACTCATGCAATTGGCGCTTGAACATTGCGACAATCATGATTTTCTCACAGCGCTTGAAGCAATTCTCGAAAAGAAATTCAAACTTGATACGGTTGGATTTATTCGTTCTGTCACGCATGCCTCATGAGCGCCATTCTTTGGTTTTCACAACTCACAAAAAAGGATGTTGCGATTGCCGGCGGCAAGGGCGCATCGCTTGGAGAATTGACGCAGGCAGGCATTCCGGTTCCGCCGGGTTTTGTTATTCCGTCATCCGCCTTTGATTCGTTTATAGCGGCAACACAGATCAAACAAGAAATTGCGGCGCGGCTCGCTGAAACGCATCCGGAGGATATTAACTCCATTGAACGATCCAGCGCTATATTGCGCGATGTGATTCATGACACTCCTTTTCCGGCTGAGATTATAGAGGAGATCTATCACGCATTTGATCAATTACACTCGCCATTCGTTGCCGTTCGATCGAGCGCGACTGCGGAAGATTCTGATGTCGCCAGTTGGGCAGGGGAGCTCGAAACATATCTCAACACCACGAGAGAATATATAGTGCCTCGTATCAAACAATGCTGGTCTTCTTTGTTTACCGCAAGAGCAATTTTTTATCGCCATGAAAAAAATTTGATTGATCACGATGTTTCAGTGGCGGTGGTCGTCCAGACAATGGTTCAGTCCGAACTATCCGGGGTGGCCTTTACGGTCCATCCGGTGACGGAAAATCCAAATCATATGATTATCGAAGCCGCGTTTGGCTTGGGCGAAGCCATTGTCGGGGGCTATGTCACGCCCGATAGCTATGTGATTGCGAAAGATGCGATGACGATTGAAGAGACGTGTGTTGGGCATCAAACAAAAAAATTGGTCCGAGCGTCTGCTGTTGAAACAGAGCACTCAGCGCAAAATATATGGGTGTCTCTTGGCGAAGAAGGGCAAAAACAAAAAATGGATACGAGCCATATTTTGGAGCTGGCCGCTCTCTGCAAAGCCGTAGAATGCCACTATGGATTTCCATGCGATATTGAATGGGCATACGCAAACGGAAAATTTTTTATTACGCAAAGCCGTCCGATAACCACCTTGCGACGCGTATGAGTAGTATAAACGATATGACACAGACAGATGCCATTATTTTTGATTTGGATGAAGTGTTGGTGGATAATGTATCTTGTCATACAGAAGCCACGCGTTTGGTTTTGGAGCGGTATGTGAGCGGCCCGTTTTTGCGAGACGATGCAGATCCACAATATATGGGGATGCGAGTGAGCGACATGATCAAAGACCTTATGACCATCCATCATATTCCTCAAGAATTTTTTGGTGACATGTATAGAGAACGCCAGCGTCTTTTTGTTGATTTGGTGAAGCGCCACGGGAAATCCATGCCGGGTGTCCGAGAAATAACCGAACTGGTCCTTGATTTACGATTGAAAAAGGCCGTTGCTTCTTCCGGGTCTTTCGAGTATATTACTCTGTGTCTCCTCCAGTTGGGCCTTGAGTCATATTTTGATGTGGTTGTGTCTGGAGAAAATCTACATCGAGGCAAACCAGATCCGGAAACGTTTTTGGTGACGGCGCAACAGCTTGCTCTGCCGGAAGAACATTGCGTCGTTTTGGAAGACGCGGCTAAGGGAGTTATCGCCGCAAAAGCCGCCGGGATGCGCTGTATTGGCGTTCATTATTCCGGAAGCAATGCAATGGCGAAACAAGATTTGTCGAAGGCGGATATTGAAGTCAACAGTCTTTTTGAGATTACAAAAGAGATGTTGCTGGGTTAGCTTGGTTCGCTCAGTTGGTTCAGTTTTCTTAGTTAACCAAATTAACCGGGACAACTTAGCAAACTGAGACAACTTAGCAAACTTAGTTTTAACTTAGACAACTATGACCATAAACTTGAAACGGGCAATCGGTTTTGGTATTTTGTTATGGGTTTTTATTTTTGTTGTGATTTCTATCCTCATGTTTCTCCCGGGACTCAAAGATAACGAAACGAGGATATACTTTGGCTGGTGGCTTGCAGAAATTCCCGTGGTGTTTCTCACCGCGAAATGGTATTTCAAACAGGATCCTCCGAGTATTCAGAAAGGAATCATGCTTGGCATTGTGGCCATTATTGTCGGGAGTCTCTTGGATTCGCTCATCACCGTTCCGTTGTTTGTCCACTCCTACGCCGAATTTTTCGGTGATTGGAGATTGTATGTTGGTCTTCTCGAAATGCTGGTTTTAACGACGGCCGCCGGGTTTGAATATGATCGCACATATACCAAACGGGAACAGACTTGACGGTGTTTCTCCTTTATGCTATACTGGCGTCAAACACAACGGTGCCACGTTTGCAAAAACAGTGAACCTGTCCATACACGAGCTCACGCTTGCCGGCCAGGTATACAGCATCAGTCTGTGTACTTCCCCACAAAGGGAAAAAGGTCGGTTAATTAACTAACGTTTTTCGAACAAACAGTATGGACAACGACAATAGGCAAATGTTTGATGTTGATGTGGACTGCGCTCAATGCAACACCAAGATCACTCAATTGCCATTCCAGCCAAGCGGCGATCGTCCGGTGTATTGCACCGAATGTCTCCGACAGCGCCGAAACGACAGACCTCGCGGCGGCGGATTTGGCGGCCCACGTCCTCCTCGTCAAATGTTTGACGTGGATGTCACGTGTGCGGAATGTGGAACCCACATTTCTCAACTGCCATTCCAGCCAAAAGGTGACGCGCCCATTTATTGCTTTGAATGCAATAAAACCCGTCGCGGACGATAAGCGGCTGAATCAAAAAGAACAACATCCCGTGTCTTCTTGGCACGGGATGTGTTTTTTTTCGTCAGGGGAGTTCATTGACGGGACGCGCGTTTTTCTATACATTGGAAGACACGCAGACGAAAGATGCTATGCCACGAAAAAGGAAAAAAATTCTCGTTGCCATGTCCGGAGGCGTTGATTCGTCGGTTGCCGCCGCATTGTTGATTCGGGACGGGCATGACGTCGCCGGCGCTTTTATGATTCAATATGACGACCGGACTGACAGCAGTCGGGAGGCGGCGGTATCATGCTGGAAAGATGACTACCGCGACGCGCTTCGAGTTGCCGCAACGCTTGGGATTCCTTTGTTTCGATTTGATTTTATCAAAGAATATGAAACGCATGTCTTGCGTTATCTCTTTGCGGAATACACAGCCGGAAGAACGCCAAATCCAGACGTGTTATGCAACACATATCTCAAGTTTGGTATTTGGCTCAAAAAGGCGCGCGAGCTTGGGTATGACGCGCTTGCGACCGGCCATTATGCCATGATTGAAGAGGCACGGCAAAAAGGAAAAATGTTTTTTCATCTCGCGATACCAAAAGATAAGAACAAAGATCAGACATATTTTCTCCATCAGCTTTCTCAAGAACAGCTCTCATCCGTTCTTTTTCCCATTGGCGGGTATACCAAAAAACAGGTTCGGGCGCTCGCGCGCCGTTTCCATTTGCCGACCGCGAACCGTCCGGAAAGCATGGGGATTTGTTTTGTGGGTGAAAAGCCAATGAAAGCATTTTTGGAAAAGCGCATCCCAAAAAAACCCGGAAAAGTGGTATCGTCTGACGGGACGCGCCTCGGCACGCATGATGGCTTGAGTTTTTATACGATTGGCGAACGGCATGCGCATATTGCGTGGGGACGGCCTTCTCTTCTTCGGGGCAATCATAAGACAGATCCTCTTTACGTCGTCCAAAAACGGGCAAAGACCAATGAACTTGTCCTTGGTTCTGCCGACGATCCGTTGCTTTATGTCAGGGATATTCTCATTTCAGATCCGCATTGGATTTTTGGACAGGCGCCTTCATTTCCCGTATACTGCACGGTACGGCTTCGTCATCGCCAGGCCCTGCAAAAAGCAACCATACGAGAAGATGATGGAACGTTTCTTGTCTCTTGCGCGTTGCCTCAGCGCGCGGTCACTCCGGGTCAGTTTGCGGTTTTTTACCAGAAGGGGCGATGTCTCGGGGGCGGTGTTATTTCAGAAATACAAGAGATAATTTAATTTTGTTCTATGAGCTCACTTCTTACTGATAACAAACTGCGATATGTGCGTCTTGGTTTTCTTGGCTTTGCGCTTGCCATGGCCGTGGCGTATGACGTGTTTTTTTTCAAAAAACAGCTCGGGGTAAACGTGTTTCTTTTTGTATTGTTCTTTGTCGCTGGTTTTACCGCGCTTGCGGCGCTTTCACGGCGGATTCATAATCGGTGGGCATTCTGGTTTCTTGTCCCGATTTTTGTATTGAGCCTTGACGTCTTATTGTATCACAATCGGTTGGTTACGGAGGGGGCGCCTTTTTTTCTTTTTGTTCTTCTCGTCGTGTTTGCGCTTGCAGTCACGGTTGCCAATCCAAAACAGCATCCGTTTTCTTTTTGGGGCATTCCCATGCTTAAAAATATCGATATTCCGTTTCTTCAGTGGGGCACTATGATGACAGACTTGTTTTATTCGCGAGAAGGCAAGGAAGGGGGGAGGGGCCGTGCGGCGCGTCATATCGTTATTGGTCTTTTGGTATCGCTTCCGCTCTTGTTTCTTTTTGGGGCATTATTTGCGAATGCTGATCCTATTTTTTCCGATTGGATTCGCCGGGCGTTTGACATTACCCCGACCGGCTTGTGGCGTTTTTTTCGGACGCTCCTCATTACTCTTTTTTTAGGGAGCTTTCTCTATGCCTTAACCGATGTTCGGCACGCTCGTGAATGGATTGAACGAAAAGTATGGAAAATAGAGTCGCTTATTTCCGGCGTCGTCTTTACCCTCGTCAATCTGCTGTTTTTGGTCTTCGTATTTATCCAATTTCGATATTTGTTTGGATCCGCAACCTATGTGTTGAGTAACGAACTCACATTCGCGGAATATGCGAGAAGCGGATTTTTCCAGCTGGTGTGGGTGCTTATCTTCGCGGCGCTTTTCCTTGTTATTAACTATCGGTCTGCCGCGTCTCACGGCATGAGCATGGCCATCAAATTGCTGAAGAGTGTTTTTATTGTCCAAGTGGGCGTTGTCGCCGTGTCGGCCCTTCATAGAATGAATGTGTATCAAGACGAATTTGGGTACACTGTTCTTCGTTTATATGTGGAATGGTTTATTTATTTTATTTTTGCGTTGCTCGTCTTAACCCTGGTAAGTATTTTTGTTTGTTCTTCGTTTCGGACCTTTTTTTATGGCGTCCTTGGCATTGGTCTTATTGCGCTTGTGATTGTGTCATCCTTAAATGTGGATCGCATGATCGCACGGGAAAATGTGGATCGGTATATACAAGAGGGAAAGGAACTGGATATGTTTTATTTGGTGTTTGAGCTTTCGGAAGACGCAGAGCCGGAAATACAGCGCGCGCTTGAGCAGGGATTCGATATGCTGTCGGTGTTGGAAGAAAAAAGAAAAAATAAAACAAAGGAAAACCGCAGTTGGTTGGAATTTCATTTTTAATACAGAACACGTGTCAAATGTATGTATGTCCGTATGACCATGAAAGAATTGCGTGACCGGTACCTAAATTTTTTCAAAAAACAACAGCATACTATTATTTCTCCATCATCATTAATCCCGGAAAACGATCCGACGACGCTGTTTACCGGCTCCGGCATGCAGCCGATGGTGCCGTATTTGCTGGGGCAAAAACATCCGGCCGGAACGCGTATTGCGGATTCGCAAAAATGTTTTCGGGCCATTGATATTGAAGAAGTGGGCGACAACCGGCATACCACATTTTTTGAAATGCTTGGCAATTGGTCGTTAGGAGATTACTTCAAACAAGAACAAATTTCGTGGATGTTTTCTTTTCTTACGGAGGAGTTGGGTCTTGGTCCAAATCGTCTCTATGTCACCTGTTTCCGCGGGAAAGAAGATATTGGCATCCCAAAAGATGAGGAGTCGGCCACATTGTGGCAGAGACTTTTTCAAGAAAAAAATGTCTCCAGCGGCATCCAAGATTTTTCAGAACGCGATGGCATAAAATCAGACGCCCGTATTTTTTATTATCCCGCTGAAAAAAATTGGTGGAGCCGGGCGGGGATACCGGAAAATATGCCCATCGGCGAACCCGGCGGACCGGATTCAGAAATGTTTTGGGACTTCGGTGAAGAATTAAGATTGCATGAGAAATGGATTAACGAAGTACCCGAACGTTTCCGTGCCATGAGGGAGGCAAGACAGTTGCAACCCTGCCATGTCAATTGTGATTGCGGTCGATTTATGGAAATTGGCAATAATGTCTTCATGGAATATGTAAAAACGCAAAAAGGATTCGAAACGCTTCCACAAAAAAATGTTGATTTTGGAGGGGGGCTTGAACGTTTGGTTGCGGCGCTCAATAACAACCCGGATATATTTCATATCGATATATTTCATACGTCGCGTGAATTCTTAGAATCAATCTCAGGGAAAAAGTATGGGGTTGAAGTTCAAGAAACTTTTGCATTTCGAGTAATCCTCGACCATCTCCGTGCGGCTACTTTTCTTATTGCTGATGGCGCAATACCTTCAAATAAAGATCAGGGATATTTTACTCGACGGTTAATTCGACGTGCCGTCCGTTATGGACAACAGTTAGACTTAAAGGATTCGTTTTGTAGCGGGGTTGCCGCGTTGTATGTCGAAGCGTATAAAGAGGCATACCCCGAACTAGTAAAGAAGCGGGATTATATTACATTAGAGGTGGAAGAGGAAGAAAAGAAGTTTCAAAAGACGCTTGAAAGAGGTTTGAAAGAATCAAAAAAATTGGAGACGATTGGAAAAACTGAATATCTGCCCGATGGCAGAGAGCCAAAAGCGTATAATAGGGTAGATGCCAAGAAAGCCTTTGATCTTTATCAGAGCTATGGTTTTCCTCTTGAACTTATTCAAGAAGAATTGGCAAAAAGAGCGCTGATGGTTGATGAGGATGAATTCAACACGGAAAGAAAAAAACACCAAGAGCTCTCTCGCGCATCATCTGAGCAAAAATTCAAAGGCGGGCTTTCTGATCATTCAGAAATGAGCGTCAAATATCATACAGCCACCCACCTTCTTCATGCCGCTTTGCAAAAAGTGCTTGGGCCGCAGGCGGTCCAAAAGGGCAGTAATATCACGCCGGAGCGTTTGCGGTTTGATTTTGTGCATCCTGTGAAGATGACCCTGGAAGAAATTCAACAGGTCGAAGATTTGGTGAATGCGGCTATAGCGCGTGATTATCTGGTTTCCTGGCAGGAGCTTTCTCTCGAAGACGCCCGCGCGAAGCACGCGATTGGATTGTTTGAAGGAAAATATGGGGAGAAGGTTAAGGTCTATACGGTCGGAAATCCCAATGTGTCTGTGGACGCCGACTCTGCATCCGAGACATTCAGCCGGGAAATCTGCGGCGGACCGCATGTGGAACACACCGGGGTTTTGGGACATTTTAAAATTATCAAAGAAGAAGCGTCCAGTGCGGGGGTGCGGAGAATAAAAGCGATTCTGGAAGATCCTTCCATATAAACACGCCGCTCCTTTTGTGTTATACTCACTTTCATGACCATCGAGCGTATTTTTTCGTATGTCATGTCTGCGCGCCGCCAATTCGCGAAGTATGTTTTTGTTGGGTTAACCGGTGTCGTCCTCGACATGGGGAGCCTGATTTTTTTAAAAGAAACCGCCGGATTGACTCCGATTCTTGCGGTGGTCATCAACCAGGTGTTCCTTTTGAGTTACAATTTTACGCTCAATAAGTATTGGTCGTTTCGAAGCGGCGCTATGCCGAGTACGCAATTGGCGCGGTATCTTGTCGTGGCAGGGGCCAATTATGGGTGTTCCGTCCTTGCCATGTACGTGTTTTATCATGTGTACGGATTTGATTACCGCATGGTTCGCCTTTTGACCATAGCGGCCTTGGTTGGATGTAATTTTTTGCTCTATAAGCATTGGGTTTATTCCGGAGAGACTAAAACGGGGATAACGGGGATATAAGTTATTCACATCTGGGCTTTGTCTTTTTTCTTGACATATACAATAGGGTCAGGTATCATAATGCCCAGGTTAATTCCAATACACATGGGTACACAAAAGGATGTCGTTGAGGTTCGGGGAACCATTGAAGAATTGCTCCCCGGGGCCACCTTTCGCGTTGAGTTGGAAAATGGGCATCATGTGATTGCGCATCTTTCAGGAAGAATGCGGATGAATAGAATTCGATTGTCCATTGGCGATGATGTCAAGGTAGAGATGACGCCGTACGATTTGACCAAAGGACGCATTACCTATCGATATTAAAATTTGAAAATATCAACCGGTGCGGTGTAGTCAGGCGAGTATTGACGTGCTCTGAGAAGGAGAGCGCTTTTCATACACGAGGCCAGACAATGATATCGCGGCAGTGGTTGGTATTTTTTGTTTTCTGTATGAAGGTTCGATCATCGGCAAAACGAATATGCGACAAATGCAAGCCTGTCCGACGCCGGGGAGTTTTGCATATTATTTGTATCAATCCTCGCCATAAACAGCGGCAAGGAACCAAACAGCGGAAACGTGTTGGATAATTTCTGTTTTTTTCTTTCATTGTATGCGCGTTGCAGGAGTAACTATTCCTAAAGAAAAACATGTCATTATTGCCCTTACCTATGTGTATGGCATTGGTTTGACCACCGCAAAAAAAATATTGCGCCATACCGGCATTGAAGAAACGGTTGCGGTCAAGAATCTTACCAGAGAGCAAGAAGATGCAATTCGGGGCGTTATTGAAAAACAATACCGCACCGAGGGCGATTTGAGACGGGAACGCGCAAATAATGTTAAACGATTAAAAGATATCAAATCATTTCGTGGGTTGCGCCATATGCGGCATTTGCCCGTGCGCGGACAACGCACCAAGACCAATTCACGGACGGTTCGGGGCAACAAGCGCAATGTTGCTCCAAGCGGAAAGAAACCGTCGGCGCAAAAAACATAAACGACGCGCTTTGATAACTTTCTTTTGTTATGGCTAATGTAAAAACTGCGAAAAAGAAGAAAAAAGTGATAAAAATGGTGAGCCATGGATGCGCCTACATTCAGGCCACGTTCAACAACACTATTGTGACCGTCACGGACCCAAACGGCGATACGCTGGGTTGGGCCAGTTCCGGCATGGTGGGATTTCGCGGACCCAAAAAAGCGACACCATATGCCGCGGGCCAAGTGGTAAAAAAAGTGGCGGATGCCATCAAGCTGTATGGAATAAAAGAAGTCAATGTGTTTGTGAAAGGCATTGGCGGCGGCCGCGAGGCAGCCATCCGGGGATTTAATGCGAATGGCATTCAAGTATTGACTGTGAAAGATGTGACGCCTATTCCGCACAACGGTTGCCGTCCGCCAAAAAGACGACGCGTATAAATTTTTAAGAAATGATTGACCTATGGGACGATATATCGGTCCAAAAAATAAAATCGCACGCCGTTTTGGGGTGAATTTGGGATTGAAAACCAATGCGACCAAAGTCGCGCGTCGCTTGTCCAAACGTCCTGGGGTGCATGGCCTTAAAAAAACTCGTCGCACCACATCCAACTATGGCGCTCAGCTTTTGGAAAAACAAAAGGCAAAATATGTCTATGGGTTGCGAGAAAGGCAATTTGCGCGGTATGTGGCAGAGGCAAGCAGGCGAGAAGGCGATTCGAGTGTGAATTTGGTTCAACTTTTGGAGACTCGCTTGGATAATGTGGTGTACCGCCTCGGATTTGCCACGACTCGCGCGCAAGCGCGCCAATTTGTGAGTCATGGCATGTTTCTTGTCAACGACAAAAAGATGAATATTCCCTCATACCATGTTATACTTGGCGATATCATTCGCCTCAAGCCAAACAAAGCAGACAAAGGTCCGTTTGCGCAGATTGACGAACAGCTTGCCAACCGAGATATTCCCGGCTGGCTTTCTTTGGATATCAAAACGAAGATTGCCAAGGTGCTGAATGCTCCACGCCCTGAGGACGGAGAGAATGCTATTGACGTAAAATTAATTATTGAATTTTACTCATCTCATTAATTTCTTCATCTCTTTTATACGTCCTTCGCATACAAGAGAAAATTTTTTCTCTGAATAACATTTTTTAACCATATGGAGCACATTTTTCTTCCCACAACCATCGAGTTCCTTGAAACCGAACAGCCCCATACCGGAAAAGTATTGTTGACGCCCTGTCACCAAGGGTATGGAACAACCATTGGAAACGCGCTTCGCCGCGTGCTTTTGTCGTCTTTGCCAGGAGCGGCGGTTGAGTCGGTTCGGATTGAAGGCATTCAGCACGAGTTTTCCGGAATCGAGGGCGTCCAGGAAGACATGATTCAAGTTATTTTAAATTTGAAACAGTTGGCCGTCAAATGCTTTTCCGATGAACCAGTCAAATTATCACTGCACAAAAAAGGCGCGGGCCCGGTTACCGCAAAAGATTTTGAAAAAAATTCTGATGTCGAGATTATGAATGACGATTTGGTGATCGCCACAATAACCGACAAGACAAAACCGCTTGCCATGGAAATTACGGTTGGGAAGGGGCGGGGATATGTGCCGGCGGCTGAAAAAGAAACGCGGCATCTCGATTTGGGAACGATAGCGATTGATTCGCTCTATACGCCCATTCGCGACGTCGGATACCAGGTGGAGCTCACCCGTGTAGGCGATGTGACGGATTTTGAAAAATTGGTGCTTACGGTTGAAACAAACGGAACGATTACCCCGAAAGAAGCGGTGAGCCAGGCGGCAGGCATTTTGATTGATCATTTTTCTTTGTTGACCAATATGTCCGACTCTAGCGATTTGTCGGCCGAAAACGACAAAAAAAATGAAGATCCAAAGACGAATGACGACGCAGAAAAAGAAGACGCCTAAGGACTGGCTTTTTTTTCGTGAATATTTATTTGTATGAGACATAGAAAACAAAAAGTGACGCTCGGCCGCACAAAAGCCCAGCGCGAAGCTCTGCTTCGGACATTGGCTGTAAGTCTTATTTTGCATGGCTCCATTCGAACTACCAAAGCCAAGGCGCGAGCCTTGCGCATGTTTATCGAACCCATGGTCACCAAAGCCAAGACGGGCAGTCTGGCCGCTCGGCGACAAATCGCGCGCGAATTGAGCACCAATACCGCCGTCAACAAAATGATGGAAGACATTGGCCCCACGTACAAAGAGCGACCGGGCGGGTATACCCGTATTGTTTCTTTGGCGCCTCGACCGCAGGACGGGGCGGCAATGGCGCGCATTGAATTTGTTTCATAATTCTGTCTTTTGGATTATTTGGTATGGCACAAGCACCTCTTGAACGAAAAAATCACGAAATTGACGCGGCCGGCCAATCGGTTGGCCGTGTGGCAAGCAGGGCGGCATTACTCTTGAAAGGAAAAAATAAAGCCACCTATGCCCCGCATATTGACGGTGGAGATTGTGTGACGATTGTCAATGCGTCTCAAGTAAAATTTACCGGAAGAAAATTGGTCCAAAAAGATTATTACCACCACACCATGCATCCCGGCGGATTGAAACGGACGCCAATGAAAAATGTGTTTGACGCAAACCCCGCGAATGTTATGAAACGCGCCATTATGGGCATGTTGCCAAAAAATAAGCACCGAGAAAACATGATGCGTCGGTTAATTGTAAAACCCTAAACGATTTTTATTGCTATGCAGAACGAGGAAAAGAAACATAATGGCGTATCTCGAGAACAAACCGTGGGCCGGAGAAAAACCGCGTCTGCGCGCGTGCGCCTTGTTCCGGGGAAGGGGAGCATTGTGGTCAATGGAAAAGGCATGAAAGACTATTTTCCAACGGCCCTGCTCCAACAAAAAATTGTCGCGCCGCTCAAAACCGTTGGAAAAGAGATGTTTTTTGATATTTCTGTCAAAGTAGCCGGCGGCGGCACGCATGGACAGGCAGATGCTGTTTGTCATGGCATTGCGCGCGCATTGGTCGCATGGAATGAAGAATTCAAACCGGCGCTCAGAGTCGAAGGATTTTTGACCAGGGATTCTCGCTCAAAAGAACGAAAGAAGCCGGGCCGGTACAAAGCGCGTCGAGGACATCAGTGGAGAAAACGATAATACACTATGTTCCATTGTTTTTCTGCACCATGCCGGTGCAGTTTTTGTTTGTTGAATCAATGCCTGTTTCACGGTACAATACGGGGCAGTATGAGCCAATCGGTTGCGAAAAATACGCTCTTCATGACGGGGGCGTCCGTTGTGCAAAAGATCATTTCTTTTGCGTATTTTACATTGGTGGCACGGTCAATCGGCGCGGAGGGAACAGGAAAATATTTTTTTGCCCTGTCCTTTACAACAATTTTTGTCGTTTTTGTTGATTTGGGTCTGACCAATATCTTTATTCGCGAAGGCGCAAAAGGGCGGGAGTATATTCAAAAATATTTTTCTGCCATATTGGCTCTCAAAGGAATATTTTCTATCGTCGCATACCTGGCAGTTCTCGCGAGTATCACCCTTATGGGATATTCCGCCGAGACAAGACAGCTCGTATATCTTTCCGGTATTACCATGATTTTTGACTCATTTCATTTGACTGGCTATGGGGTTCTGCGAGCATTGGGGCGTCTCCGATATGAAGCCATCGGCATCATAATGAGCCAGCTTCTCACGCTTGTGTTGGGGTCGTTATTTTTAATGCTCCGGATGCCCCTTGTCTTTCTTATTTTGGCGTTTACCATTCCAAGCGCGATCAATCTTGGTTATGTATTTTTCATTGTATACAAAAAATTTCATATCATCCCCATGCCGCGTTTTGACGCTCTCACCTCTCAATTTTTGATTCCGCTCGCCGTTCCCTTTGCGCTTGCCGCGATTTTTGCCCGTTTGTATTCGTCGGCGGATACTATTTTATTGTCAAAATTGGCAGGGGACACGGCCGTGGGATGGTACAGCATTCCGTATAAAATAACATTTGCATTTCAATTTATTCCGCTCGCGCTTATTGCCGCGCTCTATCCAAAGCTGAGTCAATACTTTGTTTCAAACAAAGAACGGTTGGTACAGCTTTTTATCTTGGGGATGAAGTACCTATTTTTGGTGTCGTTGCCCATTGCGATTGGCATTGGCATATTGGCGCGGGATATTATTTTTCTTTTGTATACGCCGGAATATGAGCCGTCTGTCTTGCCGCTTCAGATTCTTATTGCCAGTCTGGTTTTTTCTTTTGTGAGTTTCTCAACGGGCGCAATGCTAAACGCCTGCAACCGGCAAAAAATACAAACGACCATTTTGGGGTTTGTGATGGTGGCCAATATTCTTTTGAATGTCCTCCTTATCCCGCGGCTTGGCATTACCGGCGCCGCGATTGCCGCCTTCATTGGCAATATGTTGCTTGCCATCTTGGGGTATATCTTTGTGTCCAAAATAGCGCCTCTGCCTCATCAAAAAATTTGTTTTGATTTTTCAAAAATTCTTATTGCCGGCCTTGCCATGGGCCTTGTCGTTTTTTATATGAAAACCCATGTTCCGCTCGTCCTTGCGGTTGCGATTGGGGTATGCGTGTATCCCTTCTGTTTATTTCTCACTCGGGCATTGACGCACGATCATCTGAAAGAGGCGTGGGGATTGGTGTTTTTGCGTCGTACCATGTAACATGGAGTACAAAACTATGAAAAAAATTTTCCTTATCACCCTTGAATATCCGCCGCAGATTGGCGGGATCGCGACATATACGCACGAGCTCGCCAAAACGCTTTCTTCTTCACACACGGTTCTTGTCTTGGCGCCTCGTTTCCACAACAAAGCGGGCCAAGAGGAGTGGGATTCGCACGTGCCATATTCAGTTATGCGGAAACAGCTGTTTTTCCCCCGCATTTTGTGGCCGCGCTGGTTGCCGCTTTTGTGGCACGCTTTTCGTATTGCAAAAAAAGAGCACGTTCATCTCTTCATGATTCATCATGTATTGCCGTCCGGGTATGTCGCAAAAATTCTCAAGAAATTCTTGCATATTCCGTATGTTGTTTTTTTTCATGGCGCAGATATTACCAGCGCAAAAAGCACGAGACTCTGGAAGCAAAAGATGATTCGTTTTGTCGCAAAAACCGCGGATGGGTTGGTGGTCAATAGCGAGCCGATCAAAAAACGCCTTCATCAAATTCTTCGCGATGAAGAGCGGGCGATTCAGGTCCTCTATCCATGTGTTGACGCGGCATTTTTTGACCCGCCCGCACAAGAGGCGCTCACCGAACTCAAACGGCGGTATGCCTTAAACGGCAAGCGGGTGCTTCTCAGCGTTTCCCGAATTGGCGAAGGAAAAGGGTTTCCCCATCTCGCGCGCATGCTTCCCGCAATACTTCGGGCCATTCCCAATGCGGTATGGGTGGTCGTGGGAGACGGACCAAAAAAGGACGCGCTTGTCGCCTATGTCGAACAGCATGGCCTTCAAAATGCAGTTCGATTTATCGGGGCTTTAACACCAAACGACGTCAAGCCGTTGTATTATCTTGCCGATGCGTTTATTTTACTGAATCATTTCGATCTTGAGCGGGGAGAAGAAGGGTTTGGTATTGTTTTTTTGGAAGCGGCAGGCGCCGGATTGCCGGTGATCGCCGGAAGAACCGGCGGCGTTGAAGAAGCGGTATTGCATACGGAGACCGGACTCATTGTAGACGCCTACCAAGAACGCGATGTCCTTGCCGCGATCACGACCATACTCCAAAATCCGGAATATGGGAAACGATTGGGCGATCATGCGCGGGCGAGAGCGCAAGCCGAATTTGCGTGGGCAAAACAAGTAAAGAAATTGGATCAGTGGCTCTAGCGCTATGTTTTCCTTTCTCCACAAAAAAAACAGGCCGAAAAATGTTTGGGTCATTCAAGGCCTTTTTCTTTGGGTGAGCTATGGATTTGCGGGGTTGCTCTATCTTCGGTTTTTTCAACAACAGATTTCCTTTTGGGAGTTTTTTTTTGCAGAAGGTTTTTTTACCGTTCTCTTGTTGATTTTTCTTCTTCTTAACCGCTCCTTTTCTTCCCGACGGAACATTCTTATCGGTTTTGCGCTCACCGCTCTCGCGTTTGCTCTCCTTTTTTTGCCTTTTTCTCGGGCGCTTTTTTATATGTACGTCATTGTTCGCGGATTTGGGTCTATTATTTTTTATGTCGCATATAATATCGAATATTTTGCGCTGACCCCGGAAAACAAACGCCTCGAGCATATGACGTGGTATTGGATTATTCCCACAGTGGTGTTGGCCGTTGCGCCGCTCGCAGGCGCTTTTCTTTTATCACGGTTTTCTTTTTTCTGGTTTGTGATGGCCGCCTTTGTTGTTTTGGCGATAGGCGTGTGGTTTGTCTTGTCTGCCGTCTCACCGCATGTCACGCGCTACACCCCGCATGAGGCGCTCACGCACTTGCGCGGACTCCGGCTGTTGACCGCGATTGACGGAGCACTGAATAAAGTGATGAAGGCCGGAATTCCGGTGTTTGCCCTCCTTTATATTCAGACGGAATGGGAATATGGAAAATTCCTTTCTTTGGTCGCGGTGGTTTCGGTGTTTGTGAGCCTGGCTATTGCGAGACATTCTGATAAAATACAAAAGAGGGCCGTATTTTTATGGCCGCTCGCTATTCTTACCGGTTGCATTACGGCATTTTTTTATTTTGTTGATTCATTTCTTTCGTTTTTTTTATTAACGATCTTCCTCCAGGCATTGACTGTCATGACCGAACCGATCCGGGCAAATATTATGCAAGATGTAAAAAAGAATGAGCCGCTCAACTGGATTTCCCGAGAAATATATTTGAATATCGGCAGAGCGATATTCTTTTTTATCATTGTTCTTTTTCTTCGGTTTGACATGGCAAAAGAAGTGTTTCTCTTTTTTGCATTCTTGAATATTATTTTTCCTTTTATGGTTTGGTCAAAAAAGGTCTATGCCGCGCATTAGTATTGTCATACCTTTCTATAATCAAAAAGAGGCGCTCCGTCAAGCGCTTGATTCTATTTCCAAACAAACCGTGCAGGATATTGAAATTGTTATTGTTGACGATGGAAGTAATCCGCGATTGGCGGTGGACGAATGTGCGCATGGAATGGGTATTTCCATGCCTCTGTTGATTCGGCAAGAAAACAAAGGGGCGTCGGCCGCGCGCAACAGGGGATTGCGAGAATCAAAAGCGGAATATGTTATTTTTTGGGATGCCGATGTCACCGCCGAGCCGACGATGATTGAAAAAATGGCTAAGGTTTTGGAAGAGGATGCAGATGTGAGTTTTGTGTATTCAAATTTTTATTTTGGACAAAAAAAAATGCCGGCGCGCTCGTTTGATCTCGCCACCTTGCGCCGCCTCAATTATATTTCTTCGATGAGCCTTATTCGCCGATCTCGCGCTATTCAGTGGGATGAGTCACTCAAGCGTTTTCAAGATTGGGATTTGTGGCTCACTATGGCCGAACAGGGAAAAAAAGGAATGTGGATTGACGAATATTTATTTCGCGCTGTACCGCGAGGCACCATGAGCGCCTGGCTTCCGTCTTTTGTCTACCAAAAACCCTGGAAATGGCTTCCAGGGCTGGGGCGGCGTGTTACTGAATATGAGGAGGCAAAAGCCGTAATTGGCAAGAAGCATGATTTGTGAATTCTGAGATCGAGGGGGGACGCACGATCTTTTTGGTTGCCACCATCGTAGCGCCCCCCATGACTTCTGCATGTTTCACCTCCTTTGTTGTTGCTGAAGATACAGCAGGACAAAGCGGACAGCTTCCGCTTTTTCCTGGTTGGCTCCCGGGTGGCTACAGCCGTCCAGGAGCCGGTTGAGGCTCCCTCCCTTGTTCCAAAACTCGGGAGGAATACTGTTGGGCCCGCCAAAGCGGGTTGCCGCGCGGAAAACCGCGTGAGCAAGGCGCCAGCGGGCCCTTACGCCGGAGCACTCTTTCATGGCACATACTCCTGGCATCAATTTTAGGAGCTTTTGAGAAGGATGTCAATAAAATGGCAACGAAGGTTAGAAGGCATGCTGGTCCAAAATGTTGTTGACTTCTCGGTCCGCTTCTTTATTTCCTTCTCGCAAAATGTGGCTGATGTTAACTTTTTCAAACTTCTGCATGGCGTTCCATGCCTCAAGAAATAATTTTTGGATTGCCGGATGCCGGACTTTCCATTTTCGGTTGAGTTGCTCGGCAACCAATTTGCTATCCACAATACAATCCACGCGGGTTGCGCCCAGTGTCTTTGCTTTTTTCAGTCCGGAAATCACGGCCGAATATTCGGCGAAATTATTGGTTTGGATGCCTAAAAATTCGCCATAATTGGCAATAACGGTTCCGTCATCGTCTTTGATGACAATGCCGGTCGCGGCAGGCCCCGGATTGCCTCGCGAGCCGCCATCCGTATAAATGGTGAGGTGCGTGTGATTCATGAGATTTGTTTCAAATCAACGATCGTGAGTTGGAGTTCTCGGTTGCCATTCCATTCGTTGACGTCAATTTCAAAAATCATATCGATTTTGTCGCCGCGCTTCAAGCGTTTGCTCCAATCGCATTTGCCGCCTTGGTTTTCATCGCATAGCCCCCAGCCGATGGTTTTTCGAATTTTTGGGGAATGCTGTTGCACCATGAGGCGCAGATGCTGTTTGGTTTTTCCGACCGGTTCTATGCCGACGACGGTGACGCCTTTTGCCACGTATTTTGGTTTCGGGTTGGCTTGACCAAACGGTTTGAATTTTTCCAAAATATCGTACAACTCCCACTGAACGTCGTCGAGCATTATTTCCGCGTCGATTTCCAAAATGGGACGGCGGTCTTCATCGGTTGTTTTTTCCAAAAACAACGTGGTTACTGTCTCTTGAAACTCAGAAAGAACATCCGGGCTTGTGAGTGTCAATCCGCACGCCATGGGGTGGCCGCCGAATTTGGAAAAAAAATGGGGTATTTCTTGGAGCGTGGCAATCATATCAAAGCCTTTGATGCTTCGTCCAGACCCAACCACTTCATTTGTCTGCTGAGACATGGCCAGGACGGGTTTGTAATACCGTTCTTTGAGGCGGCTTGCAATAAGACCAATCACGCCGGTTGGCCAGTCGTCCCCAATCACAAAAACAAAGGGCTGATCCGATGTGTTGTGTTCCACTTGGGCGACTGCTTCTTTGATAAGTACGTCCACGAGCTCTTGGCGCTCTTGATTATTGTGATTGAGTTCAAATGCAAGATCAATCGCGTCTGTCGGGCTTTCGGTTACGAGGAGATTATATGCCACATTGGCGTGGTTCATGCGGCCGGCGGCATTAATTCTTGGAGCAATTTGAAAGCCAATCGTGTCGGCGCTGATTTCGCGTTTTTTTGTGCCGTCTTCTTGCATAAGCCGCGCTTCGAGCAGGAGTTTTTGGAGGCCGATACGGCGGGTTTTGTTGAGTACAATAAGTCCATATTTGGTAAGCGTTCGCGATTCTCCCAAAAGGGGAACCATGTCGGCCACGCTCGCGATCGCCACCATGTCGAGAAGCCATTTTTCAAGCGCTTCATGCGTTTCTCCGTTTGGAAGAAGGGTGTGCGTCGTTTTATGCTTTTTCAGCATGCCTTCAACCAATTTGAAGGCCACGCCGCCTCCGGCGAGCGTTTTGTCCGGATAGGTCTCGCCTTCTCGTTTGGGGTGGATAATGGCATAGGCATCCGGAATAATTTCCGGCAGGGTGTGATGGTCGGTAATAATGACATCAATACCTTTTTCATTGGCAAGAGCGACTTCTTCGCGGTTGCTGATGCCGCAGTCACAGGTAATAATGACGTTTGTCCCTTCGTCAGCGAGAAGGCCGATTGTTTTTTTGTTCAACCCATAGCCGTCGGTTTCACGATGCGGGAGAAAGACATTGAAATTATCAAATTGAAACGCGCGGAACAGAGAGGTGAGAATCACGGATGCGGATACGCCGTCTGCGTCGTAGTCGCCATGAATGGTTATTTTTTCGTTTTGTTCCATTGCGCGAAAGAGCCGGTCTGTGGCCTTTTTCATGTCTTGAAACAAAAAAGGATCATGAATATCTTCGGGATAATCCGGATTGAGAAATTCATCAATTTTTTTTTGCGTTCGAATGTTTCGGTGATACAGCAAATGCGCGACAGTTTTGGGAAGTTCCGGGTACTCATCAAAAAATGAATCTGGCGGCGGAGGAAGAACGCTCCACAAAGGTTCAATATGGTTTTTCATAACAGAATGCGGCAATTGTTTCTTTGGTCAATAAAACATCGGCGCGATGGTGAAAAAGACCATGGCGAAGACCGCGATTATGCTAATAATGATCCAGAGGACATGAGTAAATTTTTTCTTTTTCATACGTTGTCAGTTTTAATAAAATAATTTTTTTACATCTGCCTCTACCGCTTCAATACCGCCAAATAGGCCTCGGTCGGAATCTGCACCTTTCCTTTTCCCATTGCCATCATTTTTTTCTTCCCTTTTTTCTGCTTTTCCAAGAGTTTTCGTTTTCGGGTCACGTCTCCGCCATAGAGCTTGGCCGTCACATCTTTGCGCAACGCGCTTAAGCGTTCTCCGGCAATAATTTTTCCGCCGATCGCGGCTTGAATTTTGACCACGTATTGTTGCTTTGGCAAAGTCTCTTTGAGTGAGTTCACAATTTTTTTGCCAATGTCAGCGGCATCATCCCGCCATACCAGTGTGGACAACGCTTCCACCGGTTCTTCGGCGATAAGGATGTCCATTTTAACCACGTCAGCCCTGCGATAGTCTTTGTATTCGTAGTTTAAAGACGCGTACCCGCTTGTGGCTGTTTTGAGTTTGTCGTAAAAATCCGTGATGAGGGATGCGAGCGGCATTTCGTAATGCAACATCGCCCTTTTTTCATTTCCAGTACTCAGATATTCGGTATTGAGATATATGCCTTTTCGTTCGGCGGTTAGCCCCATGATGTTTCCAATAAATGCCTCGGGAGAAATAATGTCCACCAACATCCATGGCTCTTCAATGCGTTCCAGATGCTGAGGCGGGGGCAAGTCTTGAGGGCTTTTGACTTCAAGATTGGCTCCATTGGTTTTGGTCACATGATACGCCACACTGGGAACGGTTGCGATAATATCAATATCAAATTCTCGTCGAAGCCGCTCTTGAAAAATTTCAAGGTGGAGCATGCCTAAAAAACCGCACCGAAATCCAAATCCAAGCACTTGCGAATGTTCCGGTTCATAAAAGAGCGCCGAATCATTGAGTTTCAGTTTGTCCATGGCATTTCTGAGTTCCGAATAGTTGTCGCCTTCGGCAGGGAAAATACCCGCGTACACCATGGGCTTGACTTCTTTATACCCTGGCAGTTGCTCCGCGGCACGGTTTTTTTCATGAGTAATCGTGTCGCCAACACGGACTTGATTCAGTTCTTTGAGACCGGTGACCACATAGCCGATTTGCCCATTTTCGAGCAAGGGGTCGGAAGCAAGCGGCGGCGTGTAATGGCCCACGTCGAGCGTGTCTGCCGTGGCGCCTGTTCCCATAAAATAAATTTTATCGCCCTGCTGGATCTCCCCATCCACCATTCTCACCGACGCGACCACGCCGCGATAGTCGTCGTAAAATGAATCAAAAATCAAAGCGCGCGCCGGTTTGCCGACCATGGGCTGGGGCGGGGGAATGCGGGCGATAACGGCGTTCAGAATTTCCGGAACACCGACGCCCGTTTTTCCGGACGCATGGAGTATGTCTTCTTTTGCACATCCCAACAGATGGATAATTTCCGCGCTTGTTTTTTCAATGTTCGCGTTCGGAAGATCAATTTTATTCAGAACAGGGATAATGGCAAGATTTTGTTCAATCGCGAGGTACAAATTCGCAATAGTTTGGGCCTGGACCCCCTGCGACGCGTCCACGAGAAGAACGGCGCCTTCAACCGCGGCAAGCGATCGGGAGACTTCGTACGTAAAGTCCACGTGGCCGGGGGTGTCAATGAGGTTGAGGATGTGTTCTTTATATGCCATTCGAACCGGCTGGAGCTTGATCGTTATGCCTCGTTCGCGTTCAATATCCATTTGGTCAAGAATCTGCGCTTTCATTTTCCGCTGTTCTATGGTGCCGGTAATTTCAAGAAATCGATCCGCGAGGGTCGATTTTCCATGGTCAATGTGGGCAATGATGCAAAAATTTCGGATTGGTCGCATAATAAAAACACCTCCATTTTGAGGCTATTGTATCACGCGAGCATCCCTAAAGCAAGGGTAAAATTACGATTTTTTTGCTTTTACCACGAGTGTTGCGCCAAAAAAAATATCGAGCAATCTGCCAATGGGGAGTGTGAAAATCCAGATGGGAATATATTTCAGCCGTGTGTCAAATAAATCGGTTCGAAAGAGCTGAAAAAACAGCCGAAGTGGGAGGGGAAGTATGTTTTGATAATATGTATTGCGGACGCACGGCGCATTTTTTTTGAATAATGCCGTGAGTTCAAAAAATAAAGCGGCATTTCGGCGTTTGATTGTAATGGCGGTCCAGCCGTTTTTCTGAAGTTCGTGATGAATTTCTTTTCCAACAAAAAAATGTTGATGGCCGATTTCTTTCCAATAATTCGGGCGAATCCTGAGCAGTTTTTCTTCTGCCGCTTTATACGGTGTCGTGAGGAAGAGGGTGGCGCCGGATGGCACCTGGCTTAGGGTGCGTATTACTTTTTTCCAATCATCCACGTGTTCAATAACTTCAATGCACTGGATAGTATCAACCGGCGTGTAATTCGTGAGTGAGACCGTTTCCGCATTTCCTGCGATCCAGACGCCTTCCGGATAGTTTTTTTGACAGATGCCAATATTTTCCGGATCAATATCGATGCCGAGAAGACGATTTTGTTTTTGATATCGCGCGAGGCGGTTTCCTTCGCCGCAACCGAGGTCAATACGGTAGGATTTCATAGATCAACGTCCTGTTTCCGCAATATCCGGCTGGATGCTCCGCATTTTGAGCCAGCGCCTTTTCAGACTTTTGTGGAATCGTTCCATTTCTTCCAATCGAAGGGCATAACAGATGAATCCATACAGGCACAGCCCTGCCGCGCCGGCGACAAACCCCTGGACAAATATGCCCCAAAATCGCGTCATATCAACCATGGCCGCAAGCGGCGCTTTGAGAAATTGCACGACTACCGCCATGCCAATCGCGGCAACGGACAATTTGGAAAGGGTCCGCATCATCCGAACTTCATCAAGATTGCCAAGGACAAAATGCAAACTCACCCATAAAAGCACGAGCTGAACCATCATGGCAAGAGAATACGCAAGCGCCAGTCCGGGGAGCCCGAACAGCGCTTTAAAAAATACACTCATCACGATACTCACAACGGTCGTCGTCATTCCGACAGTGAATGGAATCCATGTGTTGTGGAGCGCATAAAATCCTCTGGCCAAAAGGGGGATAAGACATTGGGCAAACAGGGAGAGCGCAAAAAATGCCAATGCGTCGGCGGTGGTTACCGTGGCAGTCCAGTCAAATTGACCAGTTCCCAAAACGACGCGCACAATTTGGGCGCGCAAGAGAAGAAAGAGAACAGTAATAGGGATAATGAAAAAGAGAATTTGCCGTATGGTTTCGGAAAGATAATGAATCATTTTTTCTTTTTCATTCTTTGCGGAAAATTCCGAGAGGAGAGGAAACGCGGCAAGCGCAAAGGAAATGCCAATGACGCCAATGGGCGCGGCTTGCAAATTGTCGGCGAACTGATATATGGCAATGCTCCCTTCGCCAAGCGTGGACGCAAGCATGACAATGATGACCAGATTGATTTGGTTCGCCGCAAGACCGAGCGTGCGCGGAATCATAAGTTTCCCAATTTTTTTTACCGATGGATTATTCCACAAAAAGAGCGCGCGGTATCGAAATCCTTGCTGGTATAAGACCGGCACCTGGATTATGAGGTGTAGGAGGGCGCCGATGACCACGCCAAATGCAAGACCGGATGGGCCGAAAATCGGGTAAAGAAAAATGGCGCCAAGGATAATGCCAAGGTTGTACATGACGGGCGTGAGAGAATATATAAAAAAGTGTTTGAGCGATTGAAGAGCTCCGCTTGCCACACTGCTTATGCCCAAAAAGAAAGGACTCAACAGCATAATACGGGTCAGCCTGCTTGCCAAATGGATATTTTCTTCGGAAAAACCAGGGACGAGATATCTCATGAGGACTGGCGCCAAAAAAAATAAACTGCCGCACAGGACGAGGAGGCAGAGGCCCAGAATATGCATCATGGCGTTTGTTATTTTCCACGCTTCTTCTTTGTCCTTTTGCCACAATGAGGTAAAGACGGGGATAAATCCGGCGGAAAGCGCGCCAACAATAAGAAGATAAAACACGAAATCCGGAATGCGAAACGCCGCGTAATATGCGTCCAAAAGGTCGCTCGCGCCAAAATAATGCGCAAAAATGCGGTCACGAATAATGCCGATGAGACGGCTAAAAAGAGAAGCGGCGCCAAGGATGATTGCCGCTCCGGTGATCGTCTGTGATTGCGAAGAGAAAATTTTTTGTATCATGCGCTTCTCTCGGGTGCTTAGATTCGCCGCTGTCTTCTCATAATCGTGATGAGCAGAAGGATAAAGAGACCAAGCGCCACAAATATGCCCCACACAAAGATGGGCTGGTGCGCAAATGGCAATCTGTCTATATTCATTCCATAAATGCCGGACAAGAGCGTGAGTGGCAAGAGAGAAACCGAGATGACCGTAAGAGAGCTAATAAGTTTGTTGGTTCGCTGGTTGACCAACGATTCCACGGTGACGTGGAGGCCATTCAAGGTATCTTTATATGCTTCCACAATGGACCATAATTTGCTCAAGTAGTCGTTGACATTATCAAAATAGAGGCTCATTTCTTCGTTTAAAAATGATTTGCGCGTATGAGATAAATTGGCCACCAAATAGCGCTGGGGGTCGATAATACGCCGAAAGTTGAGGATATTCCGCCGGTGTCTGGCCAATTCATGAACCATGCTGTTGTCTTGGCTTTTATTGAATATTTCATTTTCAATATCGGAAATTTGTTTGCCTATATTATTCAAGATTGGCTGTGTTTGGCGGAATAATGATTCAATAATTCGGTATAAAAGGTACCCCGATTCTTTGCTCATCCAATCACGCTTGATGCTTTTGTTTTTCATGCATCGGTAAAAAAACTTCTTTATTTCTTTGGATTTGATGTGTTGGATGGTGACGAGAAAATTTTCTCCAATAAATATATCCATCTCGTAATGGATGACCGTTTGCGTTTCCCCGCTCCAATGCGGAAACTGAAGAACGATAAACAGATAGTTCTTGTATACATCAATTTTTGGCGTCTGGCTCTCTCCCTGGATATCTTCCAAATCCAAATGATGGAAGTTGAAATTTTCTTTGAGATATTGCAAAGATTCCGCATCTACCGTGTCAACATTGATCCATCGAAGATTTTTTTGTTCAATAATTTTTATGGCCATAGATTTTGGAGTTCATAATTCTTAGAAATCCTCTGAACTCTCAATGTGGGACATTCACTGTTAAAGAAAAGTAGTCCGTGCCAATGGTCGCTCCGTCGTCTTGGATAAAAAAGGTTCCGTCAATCGTTCGGTTGGTAAAATCAAATGAAAATGGGACGTCTTCACGAGGTTTGGAAACCGTGAATCCGGAACCTTTCAGACCTGTTTCAAAATAGTGGTTCATGAATTCCGGTTGGGCGTTCACGTCTTTCCACTCAACTTTGATAATATCTCTTCCGTCAAGCGCAGACTCGTCGAGGAGAGATAAAATATTTCTCCACGAAGACACATCCAGGCCGGCATTGTTTCCATCTTCTGACAAGGGAACGGTTTTGTCGAGCGTGGCGATAATGGGCGATAAAATGAGTCGTGGGATAAACGCGGCAATTTGGATGGTTCGGCTTTTTTCTTTTCCGGAAATAAACGTTATTCTGCTTATGGAGTCTCTATCGTATAATGGAATGGCTGTGGGGAACGAATCGGGTGTTTGTTTGAGTTCTTTCGGCCGCGGCACGACAGTAAACCAAAGGATGCCAAGAGACACGAGTATAAAAAGGAAAATACATCCGAGGCCGGTGACACAACTGCGTCTGAGACATGACCGTTTTTTCTTCATTTCTTGCAGTGGCGGTTCTTGAATCTCGACTTGTGATTGTTCAACACGCATAGATTTCTTCTTGGCGTAGTATATCAAGAAAAAAAGAAAATGTACATCATTGTATGGGGAGCGGTTGGAGCTCTGCTCCCGGCTGTGGTATAGTATTATTCCAAAATTATATGGTTGAGGTTAATTGAAATATTGATTTTTTTTATGCGTATTTCCTTTTTTGGCGCAGCCCATGAAGTAACGGGATCGTGTCATTTGGTAGAGATTGGATCAAAAAAAATTCTTTTCGACTGCGGCATGTTTCAGGGCGATGATTTTAATGAGGGGAAAAATGCGGATGATTTTCCGTTTGATCCAAAAGAGATTGACGCGGTTTTGGTTTCTCACGCCCATTTGGATCATACCGGCCGCATTCCAAAATTGTGCCGCGAAGGGTTTGTAGGCACAATTTTTATGACAGAAGCCACATGTGAATTTGCCAAACTTATTTGGGCCGACGCGCTCGACGTGATGCAGTACAATAACAAAAAATTTCAATCTCCTGTTTTTTTCTCAGAAAACGATATCGCGGCCGCGTCTCGGGCGTGTCATGGGGTTCGTTATAATGAATCGGTTGACCTTGGGGACGGCGTGAGGGCTATATTTCGAGACGCGGGACATATTTTTGGTTCCGCGTTTATTGAACTTTCGGGCGAAGGGAAAACATTGGGATTTTCCGGCGATCTTGGCAACGAACATGTGCCTATTTTAAAAGATACGCATCCATTGGATGCTGTGGATGTGCTGTTGTGCGAATCCACATACGGCGATCGCGTTCATGAGCATCTGGGAGAAAGAAAAAAACAGATATTTGACCTTATGAAAGAAGGATGGGGCCGCGGAGGGACCATTATGATTCCCGCTTTTTCTCTTGAGCGGACGCAAGAATTTTTATATGAACTCAATACGATGAGTGAAGATGACCATTCGATTCCGGATATCCCTATTTTTTTAGACAGTCCGCTCGCGATTGACGCAATGAAAGTCTACAAAAAGTATCCGGAATACTATGATACCGAGGCCGCGGAGCGATATATGCATGGCGATGATTTTCTGCAATTTCCCCAACTTCGTCTTACCTATACCCGCGAAGAATCCAAGACGATCAACCATGTTCGCGGGCCAAAAATGGTGATTGCCGGAGCCGGCATGATGAATGGGGGGCGCATTTTGCATCACGCGCATCGGTATTTGTCCGACCCTCATTCTATGTTGATCATTGTCGGATACCAGGCACAGGGGACGCTGGGAAGAAAGCTCTATGAAGGAGCTGAAAAGGTGAGCATATTCGGCGATGAGATTTCGGTCCAATGCACCGTGCGAGCGGTTGGCGCCCTGTCCGCGCATGGCGACCAAAAAAAATTGCTCTCATGGATTGGCGCGGCGAAGCCCGGTCCCAAAAAAGTGTATTGTGTTCATGGCGAGGCGCATGCGGCAACGGAATTGGCGCATCGCATTCGTGACCGCTTTGGCATTGCATCATTTGTGCCGGAGTACGGCGAAGTCGTGGAGGTGTAATTGTGGAACATATGCAATTTCAATTGCATTCTGCCTACAAGCCAGCGGGAGACCAACCAAAAGCCATTGAGGGGCTTGTTTCCGAATTACGCAAAGGATACGCGCGGCAGACGCTTCTTGGGGTAACCGGTTCAGGAAAAACATTTACCATCGCCAATGTCATTGAGCAGGTGCGCATGCCGACCTTGGTTTTGGCGCATAACAAAACGTTGGCCGCGCAACTGTGCAACGAATTTCGAGAATTTTTCCCCAAAAACGCGGTGGAATATTTTGTCAGTTATTACGATTACTATCAGCCAGAGGCCTACATGCCGAGTTCTGATACGTACATTGAAAAAGAAGCGCAGATCAATGAAGAAATTGATCGGCTTCGCCACGCGTGCACTCAGGCATTGCTCACTAGAAGCGACGTCATTATTGTGGCCTCGGTTTCCGCGATTTATGGCCTGGGGTCGCCCAAGGAATATGAAACAATTGTTCTTCATTTGTCGGTTGGACAAAAGCTCGATCGCCGCGGCATGATGAAACAATTGATTGATATGCAGTTTGACCGCACGAACAGCGACCTAAAGCGAGGAACATTCCGCATGCGCGGGCAGGTGTTTGATGTGATGCCGGTCAATGAAGAAATGGTGTATCGGTTTGAAATAGGCAACGCGATTCAAGGAATTCAGCAAATTGATCCGGTGACGAGGAAGGTCCGCCGCAGTCAGGAGGATTTATGGCTCTTTCCTGCCAAGCATTATATTGTCAGTGAAGAGGCGCGCGTCCGCGCGTTCGCTGGCATTCGCGAGGAACTCAAAACCCAGCTTGCATTTTTTGAAAAAAAAGGAAAGGTATTGGAATATGAACGGCTCAAACGCCGTGTGAAATACGATTTGGAAATGATCAACCATATTGGTTATTGCAATGGGATAGAAAATTATTCGCGGCATTTTGAAGGCCGGGCGGCAGGGGAACCGCCGTTTACGTTGCTGGATTATTTTGTTCACGGCGCGCAATCATCTGAAAAAAAGAATGACAAACGCCAATTCCTCACCGTGATTGATGAATCTCACGTCACCGTGCCACAAATCCGCGGCATGTACCATGGCGACCGGGCGCGTAAAGATACCTTGGTGGAGCATGGATTTCGTTTACCAAGCGCGAGGGACAATCGTCCGCTCACATTTGATGAATTTTCCGCGCGCGTCCGGCAAACCATCTACGTATCCGCGACACCTGCGGAATTTGAAATACAAGAAAGCGATCGGGTGGTGGAACAGATTGTGCGCCCCACAGGGTTGATAGATCCGGAAGTTATTCTTTGTCCGGTGACGGGAACGTTTCAAGAGGCACATTTCAAGATTCGGAAAACAAAAAAAGAAAAGTTTCAAAGCGTTCAGCATTCACAAGTTGAAGATGTTATCATCCGAATTGCAGAGCGGGTACAGAAGCACGAGCGGACACTGGTGACGGTATTAACCAAAAAAATGGCAGAAGATTTGACCGAGTATTTACAAAAACAAAAGATACGGGTAACGTATCTTCATAGCGATATTAAAACTCTTGAACGAATCCAAATTATTAATGATTTGAGAAGCGGGAAAGTCGATGTCATTGTTGGGGTCAATTTATTGCGCGAGGGGCTGGATTTGCCGGAGGTGTCCCTGGTTGCGATATTGGATGCGGATAAAGAAGGATTTTTACGCAGTGAAACCAGTTTGATCCAAACGATCGGCCGCGCCGCGCGAAACATACATGGGCAGGTCGTTTTGTATGCCGATGCCATGACCGGCTCGATTGAACGCGCGATTCAAGAAACAAATCGCCGCCGCATGGTGCAGTTGGCATATAACAAAAAACATGGCATTACGCCAAAGACGATTGAAAAAAATATCCGAAATATCTTGGAAGAATTCGGCATAGATGTGCGAAATACGAAAGGTACGAAAGTACGAACTGTAAAAAAAATATTAGAATTGGATACTCTCGGCGATCAAAGAAGTTTGAAAGAAATTGTAAAAGAGAAAGAACAAAAAATGCGGGAAGCGGCAAAGAATTTGGAATTTGAACTTGCCGCAATTTTGAGAGATGAAATACAGTTGTTGAAACAGAAAAAAATGGAACAATAGAGTCTCAGGTTCACATTATTTAATTTCGACCGCAAGATCGTTGCTGTACGCGATACATGTTTCACCTGCCATGACACAGACGCGGATGTGTTGCTGACCAATAGGAAGATTGGTCCAGGTGAGCTCTCGGTAGGTGGGTCCGCGCCAATACCAATAGCGTCCCGGCGCTGTTGGGTTTGGTTCGCTGTCAAGAGTAAAATAGTATTTATCCGCCTGCTCCGCAAGTTCCGGAGCAACCACCCATTCAAGCTCTATGGTTCTGTTTCCCTTCACTGTTCCGTTGAGCACAATGCCTTCAGCCAGGGAGGGTATATTTTTCGACGGCTCTTCCGGCATCGATGTGGTTTTTTCGTCTTTGGTGGTCGATGTGGCTGGCGACGGCTGGTTCGTGTTTTGTGCGGCATTTTCGCCAATGCATCCCGCGCCAAGAAAAATGACCATAGCGGCAACAGCGAAAAGGCCGAGAGGATAATGTTTCATAGAATGATACAGATCAAATAGGTTAATAAAATAGTATACTCAAAAACTTTTTTTTATACAATTGACTTTTCTTTTGAGACGGGTATACTGGGCTTATTCTTACGCATGTTCTTTGGAACACTTTTCAGGAGGGCCCTTTTTGAGGGCTTTTTTGTCGTTTCGGGATGTCACCCCGATGGCCATCGGGGCTCCATGTATGCAGGACACCATTATCATCAAAGGAGCGCGCGAACACAATCTCAAAAATATCAATCTGGAACTCCCGCGGAACCGGATGATTGTGTTTACCGGTCTTTCCGGTTCGGGAAAGTCCTCCCTTGCCTTTGATACTATTTTTGCCGAAGGCCAGCGCCGATATATTGAAAGTCTTTCGGCCTATGCCAGGCAATTTTTAGGCGGTATGCAAAAGCCGGATGTTGATGAAATTGAGGGGCTTTCTCCGGCGATTTCCATTGACCAAAAAGCGCATAGCGCCAACCCGCGTTCTACGGTTGCCACGATTACAGAAATATATGACTATCTCCGTGTGTTGTACGCCCGCGTTGGAAAACCCTATTGTCCCTTGTGCGGAACAAAAATTGAAAAAATAAGCGTTGATCAGATGGTGGAAAGAATCATGCAAAAAATGAGTCGGCAAAAAGATGGAGGAACAATTCTTTCTCCGGTTGTCCGCGGAAGAAAAGGCGAATATTATCAAATGCTTTATGATCTCTACAATTCCGGGTTTTTGAATGTCCGTGTCGATGGGAAGATGCGATCGCTCAAAGAGAGAATGGTTTTGTCCAAGAATAAGAAACACGTGATTGACGTTGTGGTTGATACGTTTGGTCAAACAGACACCTTTGGCCGGGAAAGAAAAAAGAAAGAAGAAACGACAGAACAAAAGCAACGACTCACCGAAGCCGTTGAAACGGCTGTGGAACTTTCCAACGGGCTCTGCATTGTGGTTTTTGAAAATGGAGAAGAAGACGTTTTTTCTACCGAATATTCCTGTCCCAAGGACGGCTATAGTTTTCCGGAAATCGAACCAAGATTGTTTAGTTTTAATAGCCCATACGGCTATTGTGCCGCGTGTACAGGGCTGGGAACCAGAGAATTATTCAGCGAAGAGATCTGCCCATCCTGTGAAGGCAAACGTCTCAATACCAACGCGTTATCCGTAAAAATTGAAGAAAAAAATATCTGGGAAGTGAGCGCCATGACGATTGAAGAAGCGGCCGAGTTTTTTTTATCATTGGATGATACATTGCCGCCGAAAGAAAAAGAAATTTCAGGCGCCGCATTGCGGGAAATCCAAAATCGGCTTTCGTTTATGCTCGATGTTGGTCTCGAATATCTCTCGCTCAATCGGAAAGCGGGCACATTATCCGGCGGAGAAGCCCAGCGCATTCGTCTTGCGTCTCAAGTCGGTCAAAAATTGGTGGGTGCCATGTATATTTTGGACGAACCAACCATTGGGTTGCATCAACGGGACAACGCACAGCTTGTGCGGACGCTTCGAAATTTGTGTGATATTGGAAATACCATTATTGTCGTTGAACACGATGAAGACACCATTATGGCAAGCGATTGGATTGTGGATATTGGCCCCGGGGCAGGAAAGCATGGCGGGCATGTGGTGTATTCAGGGACCAAGGATGAGCTGTTGAATAGGAAAAATGATCGTACAGACATCCGGTGCCAACGGTATGGGAGCTCAAAAGATTCCATCACCGGGCAGTATTTGCGTAGAGAAAAGAGTGTGTCCATGCCGGAAAAAAGACGAAAAGTGGATCAGTATACGCCTAAAATAAAGATAAAAGGGGCCACGCATCATAATTTAAAAAATATGAATGTGGATATTCCCCTGCGGCGCTTTGTGTGTCTTACCGGTGTTTCAGGATCAGGAAAGTCCACTCTTATGCATGATATTTTATATCGGTCCGCGGCCAACCGGCTAAATCATGTCAATAAAGCCGTGGGCGGGCATAAAGCGATTGTCGGTTTGGAATATATTGATAAAATTATTGAAATTGATCAAAGCCCTATTGGACGCACTCCCCGGAGCAATCCGGCAACCTACACCAAAGCCTACGACCATATTCGTGATTTGTTTGCCGCAACAGCTGAAGCAAGAATTCGAGGATACAAAAAAGGGCGGTTCAGCTTTAATCGTCCGGGCGGACGATGCGAACAGTGCGAAGGACGCGGCGTGCTTGAAATTGAAATGCATTTTTTGCCGAGCGTCCACATTGTGTGCGATGCGTGCAAAGGAAAACGGTTTGCCGAAGAAACGCTTGCCGTGGAATACAATCATAAAAATATTGCCGAAGTGCTTGAGATGACCATTGAAGAGGCGGAAGAATTTTTCAAAGACATTCCGCAGATTTATGATAAATTGTCCGTATTAAATAATGTGGGTTTGGATTATTTGACGCTTGGCCAGTCCGCTACAACATTGTCCGGCGGAGAAGCACAGCGTATAAAATTGAGCCGCGAATTGGCAAAACGAAACACCACCAAAACGCTGTATTTATTGGATGAACCAACCACCGGGTTGCATTATGATGATGTGCGAAAATTGATTGATGTATTGCAAAGCCTCGTGTCAAAAGGAAACACGGTCATGGTGATTGAACACAATTTGGATGTGATTAAATGCGCGGATTGGATTATTGATTTGGGACCTGAGGGCGGCAACAAAGGCGGAGAACTGGTTGCGGAAGGGACACCGGAAGAAATAGTCAGAAAACGAACGGTGAGTCACACGGGCGCATATTTGAAAACTTATTTTTCTTAAAAGTTGTTTTTTCATCCTTTTTTGCGCGCGTCTCAAACACATGCAAAAAAGGATGGCGGAGCGGCTCATGGTGAGCGCTCCGCGTTTTCCTCCTTTTATCCTCCTAGCGGTCGAGATCAGGGATCGCGACCGACTTTGTGTCCCCGACGCGCTCCTTGACCCGAGTGAGGAGCCGCATTGCCTTCCAGCCGTTCTCGGCGACACAGAACGCCTGGAACTTGCCATGGGGCAAGAGCTCGACGAGCGTGGGGACGGCGCCGCTCTTGCCGTCGAACAGGAGCCCCCTGAGGAGCCGCGCCAGTTCGCGGAAGTTGTCCGCGGCTCCCGGAGCCGGGTAGACGTTCGACTGGGCAATGGCCCAGCGTCCACCGAGCCGTGGTGCGATCTGCTCGCCGAGCGCGAATCCGTACCGTGGCGCCGGCGGGCGGAAGATGTTCGGTTCAATGGCGTACCACCGAACCCTGCCGCACAAGCCGCGGACCTTGATGAAGTCAATACCCACGGCCATCTCACGGAAACCCATCTTCCACCATTCCCGAATCCAGTGCTCCCCGATCCAGTACATGGTGGCCATGTCCTTGAGCAAGAGTCCGGGGATTGGCTGTGCATGCGAGGCGTACAGGTTGCCCTCGTGGCATACCCCGCCGGAGATGAAGTTGACTGTTGTGCCTGCCCTGCTCCAGCCACTGGCGGACAGATTCCAGTGTGCCGAGGCGGCCATGTGCCGCAGGTAGGCCGCCTCGATGATCATGGGCTTGCCGTCGAGCTGGCGCCGGCAGTAGCCCTTGACACCATCCGTCGTTGTGTGGACCTCCATCCCGGCGCCGGACAGGAGTCCAGTTTGTTTGAGGATGGCCGCGTCGGGAATCGGGTGGCCGTCGTGGCCGAGCATGGCCCGGATGCGCTCGAACGTCTCAAGCGCGTGTGCCTCGGTCGTACCGACCCCATTCAGGGGTACCAGATGACCGAAGCCCTGTTGCTTCGCGATCATCCGAAAGATCGCCTTGCAGTTGAGATCCCTCATCTGGTTGGCTGTGATCGCGGCCGGCATGCCGAGCTCATTGAAGAGCTCCTCTTCGGTCCGGCCGAACCAGAACGGCCGGATTCCGTCACAGCGGCGGATTTTGTCAGCGACAGGGCCCCGCGCGCAGTCGAGGACTAGGTCATCCACCTCGACGACCTCGCGGGGGCCGATTCCCCGGCCTCGAAGGGCCTCGATGAGTTCCCACTCAATGCCGCCGGGCGCGATCATGAGGGGGGCATTGGTCATGAGACCGCGCATACCGTACCACTCCCGACCAGGGATCGGGATGTGGCCTAGCGGCGAGTCCGCGTGGGCGCGATGATCTTCGAGAGCCGCAAAATTTTTCCACATTTTTTTCCTCCTCTGTAGCACTTTCGCGTTGATAGCCTTCTCGCTTTCTTCGCCTGTATCGGCTCAGGGCTGTCTCCGTTGCGGAGACAGAACCCGCTCGAAGGCAATCAAACGCGAAAGTGCTGTTATGGTTTTGGTTTCGGAAATGTGGTCGGCTCCTGAAACATTCAGGCGCCAAGTGCATTTTCGAATAAAAAAAACCGCCCGGCTAGGGCGGCTATACTGACAAAAAATGTCAAGAATTACAACAACCCTAGCGCGGAGCTGTTGTAATAATATGCGGCTTGAACGGATTGTCGCGATTTAAAAATCATAACAGAAGAAGTATACCCTTTTTGAAAATTTCGTCAAATATATTGTGGATATTTTTTTCTTCACGTATAATCTCTTAATCCGTTTTGCTTTTGCTTATAGTGGTTACTGTTGTGTCGGTCCATTATGCGAAGATGAAAAAAGTGCCAATGACGTTTTAATATGACGCAAAAAAACATTGAGACAGCGCTTTCCGACCTGCCCGATGCGCCGGGCATCTATCTTTTTTATAGCCGCAAAAAAGAATTGATCTATGTCGGAAAGGCCACATCGCTTCGCAATCGCGTGCGTTCGTATTTTGCCGGCGCGCGAACCCCGCGTCCGATTGAACACATGATTCATGAGGTTGGCTGTATTGATTGGAGACAAACCGATTCAGTTTTGGAAGCAATTATTTTAGAAGCCAATGCTATCAAAAAATATCAGCCCAAATATAACGTGGATGGGAAGGACGACAAAAGTTGGAATTATATTGTCATGACAAAAGAGGAATTTCCCCAGGTAATTCCGATACGGGCGCATGAATTGAAGAGCATGTACGAAATTACGAATCGTACGAAATTACGAAAAAAGCAGTTTGCGTTTATGTTTGGTCCATATCCTGGACTTAATACCAAAGCAACGATGACGCTCCTTCGCCGATTATTTTTCTTTTCAACGTGTCAAAAACAACAAAAAAGTCAATTGTCAAAAAAAAAGCCTTGTTTTTATTATCAAATTGGCGAGTGTCTCGGCGTTTGCACCGGAAAAATTTCCTCAAAAGAATATACAGAAAAAGTGATCCAGCCGCTTCGTACGTTTTTAAGAGGAGGAAAAAAGCGATTGATCAAAACATTGGGAACACACATGCGTGAAGCGTCCAAGAATCATGACTTTGAAGAAGCGGCTCGTTTGCACGATCAGATTGCGTCATTGCAACGCATTCAAGATATTGCCTTGCTCAATGCGTCGTTTGTCCATGATCCTCTGACGCATGGGACAGCCGCTGAGTACGGGCGCATTGAAGGATACGATATTTCCAATTTTGGATCGGCCGGCAAAGTTGGATCGATGGTTGTTTTTATAAATGGAATGCCCGACAAAAAAGAATACCGCCATTTTACGATACGAACGGTCAAAGGGCAGAGCGATGTGGATTGTCTGGCCGAAGTGATAGAGCGGCGGCTGAAGCATGTGCTCACCAGTTGTCAGACCTCAGAGTCAATGGCGTCAAAAGTCAACTGTCAAAAGTCAACTGTCAAAAGTCAAGAGTGGCCTTTGCCGAATGTCTTTTTGGTTGACGGCGGAAAGCCGCAAGTGAATTGCGTGAAAAAAATTTTTGCGGAGAAACAAATTGATATTCCCGTTGTTGGCATTGCCAAAGGACCGGACAGAAAAAAGAACGAGTTTGTTCTTGGCGAGAAAAATTCCGCGTTTGTGCGGTGGGTGTATCGAAATAAAAAAGTATTGATCCATGTACGGGATGAAGCGCATCGTTTTGCCATTGCTCATCAAAAAATACGGCGGGGGCGTTCTTTTTTATTATCATGACGGGTTTTGACAGACACCGCGTTTGAAAACTATACTACCCTCATGACAGAACTGTATTCCAAACTCAAACAATTTGGCCACGTCAAATACAACGAGCCATTGTCCAAACATACCAGTTTTAAACTCGGCGGCCCGGCTGATTTTTTTGCCATCATTGATACGAAGGAGTCATTCATTCAAGCGGTCCGTTTCCTCGAAGAAGAGGGGATTGATTATATGCTCCTCGGTCAAGGCACAAATGTTGTGGCCTCTGACGATGGATTTCGAGGCGTTATCATACAGATGCGCGACACGGCGTATCATGTTGATGGCGTTACCATTCGCGCCGCCGCCGGATGCGCCACGGTAGAGATCGCGCATGCGAGCGCCAAAGCCGGGCTCACCGGTTTTGCCTGGGGCGTTGGAGTCCCGGGAACCATTGGAGGCGCGGTTCGAGGAAACGCGGGAGCAATGGGAGGAGAAATGAAAGATGTGGTTGTCTCGATTGAGGTTTTGCGTGACGGGGGCGTTATGAACCTGTCAAACGCGGCATGCGTGTTTGGGTATCGCGACAGTATTTTTAAGCGCAATCATGATTGTATTTTGGAAGCGACACTTCAGCTCACACCCGCGGCAGATGCGCAGGGAATGAAAGAGGTGCTCAATCATTTGGCGTATCGAAACAAGACACAGCCGCAAGGGTGGTCATCGAGCGGATGCATTTTTAAAAATGTTCTTCTCGACGATCCATCACTTCTTTCCGTAAAGAACATCGAAATTCCCGTCGTGTTTCAAGAAAAAAAAGTTATCCCTGCCGGCTGGCTCGTGGAACAGGCAGGTCTCAAAGGGGCGCAGATTGGCGGCGCAAAGGTGAGTGAAAAACATGGTAATTTTATTGTGAATACCGGAGGCGCCAGCGCAACAGATGTTTTTTCTCTTATTGAAATGATACAAGAAACCGTCTATACTCAATATGGAATTACGCTTGAGGAAGAGATCCAGCGAATTGAATGAAATGAGATAAAAGATATTTTTGATATAAGTATTTCTTTATGGTTATCACAATCCATGGAACCGGTATTGATATGACAGACCCTATCAAGGCATATGCCACGGAAAAATGTGAGAGTCTTATAAAATATTTTGATAATATCCAAAAAGCGCAGATAGACGTCGGAACACGCGGCAATCATCATCAAAAAGGGAAAGTGTATTATGCGGAAGTCAATCTTCATGTCCCCGGAAAAGTGCTTCGGGTGGTAAAAGACGCGGAAGATTTGTACAAAGCCATTGATAAAGTGAAAGATCACCTCAAAGTAGAGCTGGAACGCATGAAGGGTAAAATGAGAGAAAGGGACAAAAAGACTCTTCGAGGAAATAAGGAATACCAGCAATAAAACCCTTCTATCGCAGATATAGACAAACAAGGGACAGGGTGCTATACTTCGCCTTGTTCTTTTTTGTCTGAATAAGGAATTTTTTATGAATTGGCACTACATTTTTACCGGAGATCCCAATAAAAAAATGTTGAAAAAATTACAGCCGATGGTTGAAATGATTAATGGGTTTGAATCACCATTTGCCGCGTTGACCGACGACCAGCTTCGCGCAAAAACAGGGGAATTCAAAGAAAGAGTGGCCAAAGGGGAGACACTCGACCACATTCTCCCGGAGGCGTTTGCGGCCGTTCGCGAAGCGTCAAAACGCACCACCGGAATGCGCCATTTTGACGTTCAACTCGTCGGAGGCGTAGCATTGCATCAAGGAAAAATTGCCGAGATGAGAACCGGCGAAGGAAAAACATTGGTTGCGACGTTGCCGGTGTATTTGAATGCGCTTGAAGGAAAAGGAGTGCACGTCGTGACGGTCAATGACTACCTCGCAAAACGAGATGCGGTATGGATGGGGAAAATTTATGATTTTTTAGGGATGAGCGTCGGGATTATTCAAAATCAGCGGGTGACATATCTCTATGACAAGACATCAGACGTCGGCCCGCTTGCTCCCGACCAAAAAGAAAGTTTCAAGATTGAAGATGAGTATTTGCGTCCGTGTACGCGTCAAGAAGCCTATCGCGCGGATATTACTTACGGGACCAACAATGAATTTGGGTTTGATTATTTGCGCGACAACATGGTTCAGGATTTTTCCCAAATGGTGATGCGTCCGGGGAGCGAGATGCATTATGCGATTATTGATGAAATTGACTCTATTCTCGTTGATGAAGCGCGAACGCCGCTCATTATTTCCTCGCCGGCCGAAGAAGCAACCGAGCAGTATTATCGCTTTGCTCAGCTGGTCAAACAGCTGAAAGAAAATGAAGATTACAATATTGACGAAAAAATGCGATCCGCGACTCTGACCGATCATGGTGTTGTTCAGTTTGAACAGTGGCTGGGAGTAGAGAATCTCTATGTCGAGGGCGGCATCCGCATGCTCCATCATATTGAACAGGCGCTTAAGGCCGAATATCTATTTAAGCGGGATAAAGAATACGTCGTTGACAATGACGAGGTCATTATTATTGACGAATTTACCGGAAGAAAAATGCCCGGGAGACGATATTCCGAAGGACTCCACCAAGCCATTGAGGCCAAGGAAGGCGTCGCGATTCAACGAGAAAGCCAGACCCTTGCGACGATCACCTTTCAGAACTTATTCCGCATGTATCGAAAACTTTCCGGCATGACGGGTACGGCAAAGACAGAAGAAGAAGAGTTTTTCAAAATTTATGGGTTGGAGGTATTTGTTATTCCGACCAACAAGCTTGATCATCGTATTGACCATTCCGATCGTATTTATAAACATAATAAAGCAAAATATCGAGCCGTGGCCGAAAAAATTCGTGAGTGTCAGGCAAAGGGACAGCCGGTCTTGGTTGGAACGATTTCGGTGGAAAAAAACGAAGAGCTGAGCTTATTTTTGACCGGAGAGGGGATTGTGCATCAGGTGCTCAATGCAAAAAATCATGAACGAGAAGGAGAAATTATCGCTCAAGCGGGGCGGCCGGGCAGTGTCACCCTTGCAACCAACATGGCAGGACGCGGAGTGGATATCAAGCTTGGGGGCAATCCGGTTGATCAAGCGGAAGAGGCTGAGGTTCTTGCCGCCGGGGGCTTATTCGTGCTTGGAACGGAGAGACACGAGTCTCGCCGTATTGACAATCAGCTTCGCGGCCGGTCGGCGCGCCAGGGAGATCCCGGGGAAACACAATTTTTTGTGTCGACTCAAGACGATCTGATGCGCATTTTTGCCGGCGATCGGCTTCAGGCAGTTATGAATCGGTTTCAGCTTCCGGAAGATGTCCCCATTGAACAAAAAATGATCAGCCGCATGCTTGAAAGCGCACAAAAAAAAGTGGAGGGATTTCATTTTGATTCGCGAAAACACGTCCTCCAATATGATGATGTTCTCAATCGCCACCGCGCGGTTATTTATGGCAAGCGGAGACAAATTTTAGAGGTTGCCCTCAAAGAACAGGGGTCTCAAGACGGTGCCTCTGTGAGTGCGCCTGCGGGTGCCGGATCGGTGGAAGACGACCAAAAGGCGTACGCTCATTTAAAAGACATGATTCTAGACATGATTGAAGAAGAGATTGAATTTGTGGTCAGTTTTCATACCAATGAAGTGAATGTATCAGAAACATCGGCAAGCGACGTGTCAGAAAAAAACGGGTGGAACATCCAAGAAATCATTGAAACCATGAAAACAATTTTTCCGCTTGAACCGGAAGACGAACGCGCGATTCACGATATCAAGGCTGAGCGCGGAGAAAAATTTGATAATGTGAAAGCGCGTGACGCGATGGTGGACTATTTGTTTCAAAAAGCGCGGCAAGAGTATGAAAAGGTGGAAGAGGCTGTTTTCCGTTCTGTGGAAGACACTGTCCACGCACAAGAACACATGCGGGCGATTGAAAAAAATATTCTGTTGCGCGCGATTGATACGCTTTGGGTTGAGCATCTTATTTCCATCGATTATCTTCGGACGGGTATCGGTTTGCGCGGCTATGGCCAGCGGGACCCTTTGGTCGAATACAAAAAAGAGTCCTATCATCTGTTTCACGAATTGCTGGCAAATATCCAAAAAGAAGTGGTATATTCATTTTTCAAAATTGGGGCAGGGATTCAGCTCGCCCCTACTATTATGGCGACCGATAAGATGACGCTTCAAGGCGCAAAAAAATCTGAGGCGCCAGAATCAGTCCGGATAGACCATAAGCCGCGAGATGAGGAAGGAAAAAAAATCGGTCGCAACGATCCATGTCCCTGTGGATCCGGCCGCAAATACAAACGTTGCCACGGCGCGTAATTTCTTTTTGATGTGTATAAGGCGGGTTGACGCGATTGACCCAAAACGCTACACTACTGCCGTTATTCATCGGTATGACCAAGCACAGCGGACAATCACACGTACGGACGAAAATTCGATGGGGAATTCTTGGCATTTTTGCGTTGCTCGGCGTCGCGTTTTCTTTTGATTTTCCGGAATTCGTGAATACACAAATTCAAGCGGCTAATCGTATGTTACCCCTTGCCATTCCGTCGATTTCAGGAAAGCCATTTTCTTTGGGGCTAGATCTTCAAGGGGGAGCGCATCTCATTTACAAAGCGGATGTCAATCAATTTGCCGATGAGGACCGCGGAGACGCGCTGGAAGGCGTTCGTGATGTTATTGAACGCCGCGTGAATGCATTTGGCATTGGCGAATCTAATGTTCAAACCACCAAAGTTGGCGACGAGCATCGCTTGGTGGTGGAACTGCCGGGGGTTACCGATGTACAGGCCGCGATTGCCATGATTGGAGAAACGCCTATTTTGGAATTTAAAGAAGAAAACACAGTACCTCCGCGTGAATTGACCGGAGAAGAACAACAGCAAATTATCGAATATAACAGCGACGCCAAAAAACGCGCGTCCGATCTTTTGTTCAAAATACAATCCGGTGAATCATTTGACGCGCTTGCCAAGGAATCTTCCGAAGATCAGCAATCAAAAAACAACAATGGATATGTGGGATTTATCGGGGATACTCCGCAGTACGAAGGTATTGTCGAGGTTCTCGCCAAATTGCAAGAAGGCGAGATTCCTAAGACAGTGGTGGAATCACCCGAAGGATACAATATCGTCAGGCTGGGAAAAACGCGTGATGGAGAAACAAAAGTGGAGGCCAGTCATGTTTTGATTTGTTTTCTCGGCGCTGAAAAATGCGCCGATCCCAAATACACCAAAGAAGAAGCCGAACAAAAAGCGAAAGAACTGTTTGAACAGGCAAACGCGGATAATTTTTCAGATTTGGCAAAAGAATTTTCCACAGAACCCGGCGCTGAAGAGACTGGGGGCGCGCTTGGCGTTTTTGGAAAAGGACTTTTTACGCCGGCGTTTGAGGATGCCGCGTTTCAGGCAAAAGTCGGAGAAATTATAGGACCCATTTTGACCGAATTTGGGTATCATATTATTTATAAAACAAATGAGGCCCCAACCAAAGAATATGAGTTGTCCCGCATTTTGATTCGGACTCTTGCCCCGGAAAACATTCTTCCGCCGCCCGATCCTTGGATGAACACAGGATTATCGGGCAAACAATTGGATCGAGCGGAAATTGTTTCCGACCAGCAAACCGGACAAATTCAAGTATCGCTCCAATTTGACGAGGAGGGAACAACACTCTTTGCAGACATCACAAAAAGAAATGTGGGAAAGCCGGTGGCGATTTTTCTCGATGGGGAACCCATCAGCATTCCTCGGGTGCAACAATCCATCACGAGCGGCCAGGCCGTGATCACCGGTAATTTTACCCTGGAAGACGCGCGTGTGCTCTCTCAGCGGCTGAATGCGGGCGCCTTGCCCGTGCCGGTAGAGCTCATTTCGCAACAATCGGTTGGGGCGACCCTTGGCGCTGAATCGCTCCAAAAGAGTCTTATGGCAGGAATTATTGGCGTTCTTTTGGTGATGCTGTTTATGGTGCTCTATTATCGATTTCCGGGATTGTTGTCTGTTATTGCACTGTGCGTGTATGTATTTTTTACCTTGGCGCTCTTTAAATTTGTGGGGGTCACGCTGACCTTGGCCGGCATTGGCGGCTTTATTCTATCAATTGGCATGGCGGTTGACGCAAATGTTTTGATTTTTGAACGGCTCAAAGAAGAACTCCAAGATGGAAAAAGTCTCAAGGCGGCTATTGAAGAAGGGTTTTTGCGAGCATGGCCGTCCATTCGGGATGGAAATCTTTCAACGCTTATCACGTGTCTTGTTTTGATGTGGTTTGGCTCCGGATTTGTTCAAGGGTTTGCCATTACGCTCTTTATTGGCATTCTCACGAGCATGTTTTCCGCAATTACCGTCACCCGCGTGATGTTGCGTTTTGTGGCGCCATGGTTTCGCGCGGGCACATGGTTTTTTCTCGGAGCAAAGAACAAAGACATATGATTTCTATCATTCAAAAAAGAAATGTTTCTTTCATGATATCTGGCCTGCTCGTTTTAGGGAGTATTGTGTCTCTTGTTCTGTTTGGACTCAAACCCGGGATTGATTTTACCGGCGGGTCATTGCTGGAAGTTCGTTTTACCGGACAAAGGCCGTCTCCTGACAAGGTAGAGACCGCTCTTGCCGACTTGAGTCTTGGGTCAGTCGTGGTCCAACCCACCAATGAAGATGGATATATTCTTCGAACTCGCTTTATCAATGAAGAAGAACATCAGCAAATTCTGGCTCGGTTGCGGAGTTCATTTGAAACAGCGGCCGCGCAGGATGCTGAGAACGGGTCATTCTTGCTCGAGGCAACCGGAGAAAACGGCGAGCCTGTTCTTGTCGAGGCAGAATCCCTCTCGGGAGAAGAAGGCGCAGTATCTCAAGAAGGACAGGATGAAACCGCGCAAACGGCTCCTGTAGAGCGCGTGCTCGAGGAGCGGGTGGAGACGATTGGGCCATCGATCAGCCAGGAATTGATTTCTCGATCTTGGAAAGCGGGCATTGGCGTTCTGCTCCTTATTGTGCTGTTTATTGCCTATTCATTTCGTCGGGTATCCAAACCGGTCGAATCATGGAAATACGGCGTCGCGGCCGTTATTGCGCTCGCGCATGATGTGCTTATCACCATGGGTGTGTTTGCCCTTTTGGGCAAATGGTATGGCGTTGAGGTGGATATCCCCTTTATCGTTGCACTGTTGACCATTCTTGGATATTCTGTCAATGACACGATTGTGGTGTTTGACCGCGTGCGAGAGAACCTTATAAAAAGCGGCGGCAGTAATTTTCTTGATGTGGTCAATCGCGGAGTGAACCAAACCATCCTGCGTTCGATCAATACATCGTTTACCACGCTCTTGGTGCTTGTTGCAATGTATTTTTTTGGCGGCGAATCCATTCGTTATTTTTCGCTTGCGTTGATTATTGGTATTTTTTTTGGAACGTATTCTTCCATCTTTATTGCCAGTCCGATTTTGGTATCCTGGGAAGAAGAACGCCGTCGGAAACGCAAACAGCCGAGCATATAATATGATTCATGCAAAAACCCGGCTATTCCGGGTTTTTTTGTTCCATGATATACTGGTTTTCGGAGTTCTTAAGGATCCTCTCTATGAATGAAAAATTTGTTCGGCACTTTATTTCTTTTCTCGGCATGCTCGTGACCTTTCTTGCTTATTGGGTCGGGTATGCATCTGCCGGAAGCGGATGGTGGTGGACCGGATTTTCCGTCATCATTATCTATATCATTATCTACGTGTTACTTGAGGTGTAGGTATGGATGCGGCCATCCTTTTTTTATCCAACCTGTTTTTACAGCCCTTGTATCGGGTTATTTTGGATTTGCTTATGCTGGGGGGATGGACGGTTGTTGCATATCTGCTGATTTATGCGGGATTGGAAATTGAAAAAATATACAAACGAGAAAAATATACCTCCACCTGGGAATGGGTCCTTTTGGCGATTGATATTCCTGCCTTGAATATCCAGACGCCAAAAGCGGTGGAACAGCTATTTTCGCATATTTTCAGCATTTGGGAGCCGCCGAGCATTACGACCATGTTTCGAAGGGGGTATAATGAAGAATTCTATAGCTTTGAAATCATTAGCATTGAAGGCTACATTCAATTTTTAGTTCGTGTCCGGGTAAAATATCGCGATGTGCTTGAGGCGGCCGTGTACGCCCAATATCCTGAAGCGGAGATTATCGAGGTTGAAGATTATGTCTCCGGAATTCCAACCAAATATCCAAACGATACGCACGATATTTGGGCCGCGGATTATGTTTTAACAAAGCACTGGGCATTTCCATTGCGGCTCTACCGCGATTTTGAACATAGCATTTCCAAAGATACGGTGTTGAAGGATCCAATGGGGACGCTCCTCGAAAGTTTTACGCGTATCGGGCCTGGGGAACAAGTCTGGTTTCAGATTATTATTGCGCCGATCGCGGAAAAACTTTGGAAAGATGAGGCTATAGAAAAAATTAAGGAAATGGTTGGAGAAAAAAAAGAATCAGGAAAGAGTTTTTTAACTTGGATATTTGATAATACTCTCACAAGAGAAATCAGCAAAGGCTTCGCTGAAATCAACGCCCAGCTGAGCGGAGGCGCCGGGCCGGGAGAAGATGCCGGTGCGTCAAAAGATTCGCATGAACCAAAAAATCAAATTCTCTATCTCACGCCGGGAGAGAGAAAAATTGTTGAAGCAATGGAAGACAAGATCAGCAAAATTGGATTTCGAACAAAAATTCGAATGATTTATGTGGCAAAAAAAGAGGCCTACAAACCAAATAAGGCGATCAATTCAATCACAGGGGCGCTCAATCAATTCAATGTGCCCTATTGCAATATGCTTCTGCCAAAATATATGACGTCGGTCGAGTATATGTTTGCGGAAGCGCGAAAAAATTATCGCCGCTCTGTCTTGATGCATGCGTACCAGGAGCGGGCGATTGAAAGGGGAAAGGAACCGTTTGTCTTGAACATTGAAGAACTTGCAACTATTTGGCATTTTCCAATGTCCCATGTCAAAACACCGCTTCTCCAAAAAGCAGAGGGCAAGCATGTCGAGCCGCCGGCGGGATTGCCTTTGGATATATCTTCAGTAGTGCCGGGAACATCTGCCCCGCCACAACCGGCCATGCCGGAAAGCGAATCCCCGAACACGCCGGACGAGAAAGGGAAGAAAAAATATGTGACCGATTCGGGCGATGTGCGGTATGTTGATGATGCCAACTTGGGATGATAGTGCGTGAGTTTTCGTAAAAAGACACCCGCGTGTCTTGTTTTTTTATTCGGTTTTTGATAGAGTCATTCTTCTATGTGGATACAGGATATTCTTGCCAAGAAAAAAACTATTTTTGCGCTTTCTCCCATGGCGGATATGACCGATTCGCCGTTTTGTCAAATTGTCCGCATGATTGGCGGGGCAGATGTGGTCTTTCGAGAAATGGTCTCGAGTGAAGCCATCGTGCGCGAAAATGCAAAAACCATGGGGATGACCGATTTTGTCGAGAGCGAGCGGCCCATTGTCCAGCAACTATTCGGCGCTGATCCTCTTACCATGGCAAACGCGGCAGAAATTGTGATGCGGCATGCGGGGCCGGAGGGCATTGATATCAACATGGGATGTCCGGTATATAAAATTACCAGCAATTTTAATGGCTGTGCTCTTATGAAAGAGCCGAGCCGAGCCGCTGGCATTATTCGAGAAGTGAAGCGAGCAATCGGGGCGACACCTCTTTCGGTAAAAATTCGTCTCGGCTGGTCGGATCCGGACGAGTTTCGAACGTTCATTCCGATTATTGAAGAGGCGGGCGCGGATCTTATTACTCTCCATGGCAGAACCAAAGTCCAGGGATACGCAGGCGTGAGTGATTGGGATCGTATTCAAGAAGCAAAAAAAATTGCCACGGTTCCGTTGTTGGCAAATGGCGATATTCATGAGCCATCCGAGGTGTGGGAGGCGCTTGACCAGACGCATGCGGATGGAGTATTGATTGCCCGGGGCGCGCTCGGGAATCCATGGTTTTTTTCTCTGGCACATCCGCTTGCCCAACAGGTTGATCTCAAGGAGAAAATGCGGATTATTCGTGAACATGCGCGCCTGCATCTTGTACACTACGGAAGAGGAAATCTCATAACATTTCGGAAACACCTTGCGTGGTATTTTAAGGCGTCGCGTCTCGGATGCGAGATCCCGCACATTAAAGAGATACGGGCTTGTCTCATGCAGGTAAACAATTTTTCTGAGTTGGAGTCCGTGTTGGAGCGTGTGGCTCCGCTTCAATAGAGGTTTTTCCTTGATGTTTTTGCCGTGGGCAAGAATCGTCTTTCGGCGCACAGGACCACATTCGACAAGAGATGAGAAACCGTCAGCGGGCCGACCCCTCCCGGCGTTGGCGTGAGAAACGATGCTTTTTGTATCACTGTTTTTTGATCCACGTCGCCAAAGAGGTCATTGTTGACAAAATCAACGCCGGCGTCAATGACGATGGCTCCTTTTTTTACCATTGAGCCGGTAATCAATCCTTTTTTTCCAACAGCGGATATGAGAATGTCCGCTTTTTTGGATACGTCCGCGAGGTTTTTTGTATATATATTGCACGTGGTCACTGTGGCTTCCGCGTTCATAAGCATGGTTGCAAGCGGCCGGCCGACCAAAAGGCCGGTACCGACGATGGTGACTTGTTTTCCTCTCAAAGAAATCTGCAAATGCTTCAAGATTGCAAAAATCGCGCCGGGCGTGGGCGGCGTGACGCGCGGATACCCTGCGACCAATTTGCCAAAATTTTCGTCGCTCAGACAGTCAACATCCACGGTGGGATCAATGCTATTGAGCACATCCCGGGTGTATAACGGTTCGGGAAGGGGAAGCTGAACGATGAGCCCGGAGAGACGGGGATCTTTCTGGATGGTGCGCAGTGTCTCAATGATTTTTTTTCTCGATGTATTGCCGGGCAGGCGATGGAGGGTAAAATCAATGCCGACCCGTTTTGCCGCCTGAGCTTTTTTTCGCACGTACGTTTCGGACGCCTTGTGTTTTCCAACCAAAAGAACTGCGAGAGATGGTGTGATTCCTCTGCGCCGCAATCTTTTGACTTTTGTTGCTATGGTTTTTTCGATGGTTTGGGCAATCAATTTTCCATCAATGCGTTGTGCTGGCATGGGGTGGTGTATGAGATCAATAAATGCCACATTGCTCGGGGACCTGGATTCGAACCAAGATAAACAGGTCCAGAACCTGTTGTCCTACCATTAGACGATCCCCGATTGCGTAAAATCGACTCAAGCCCATCACGGGACAAGATATGTTCAAGCCATAACTTGTTCCGTGGCAGATATGATCGATCTTTTGAAAAAAGGATAGACAAAAAGACAGATTTTGTCAATCCCGAAAAACATTTTTTTCTACAGTATCTCTCCTCCCAATGCCGAAACCAATCCTTGCAATTCTTGAGGAAGCGTATTGTTTTCCTCTGGTTGTTTTTGTTCTGCAAGTTGGATATTTATAAGAACGGGGACATGGAGCGCTTCAGAAAAAAAATGTTCTATCATTTTTTTTGAAGAGGTTTCCATTAACTTGTCTTTATGAAACGAATATTCAACCGTGCACACAATGGTATTACCGTCTATCTCTTTCAGATGCGCCATTTTTAAAATAAACACGAGAGATGGGCTCATTTTTTCCATGGTGTCGAGAATAGCGCCCCACTCTCCTTCAACCACATCGCGGGAGAGGATTTTTTTTTCTGTCCGGGAATGCGGGGTATCATCCGATGAAATATTCTGTGTCATTTTGGTTGGATGAGGAAGGGGAGCCGTTTCATTTTGGGGCAATACGGTGGATGGGAGGATGGCGCTATGATGTTCGCACCACTCCACAAGGGCAAGCTCAAGCTGTAATTGGGGTGTTGGGGATGAACGGATTTCTTTTTTTCGGCGTATGATAAGATCCATCAACTGGACGAGTTCTTTTTGCGTTATTTGTTCTGCGAGTGATTGTAATACCATCTTCGTATGGTCATCGAGGTGGATGTCCGCCTGTTTGAGTTTGGGGTCAATCAATGCCATGAGCATATATCGAAAATGCGCGAGGAGGCTATCCGACGCGTCAACCATATCCATGTCTTCTCCTGAGAGCGTTGCAATCGCGTCAAGACCGGCTTTTCTGTCACATGTGACAAAAGAACAGATAAGAGATTGGATGGTTTCATCATGAAATGCCGGCAAAAAAAGGGAAGTATTCTCTTTGGTGAGCGCCTGGTCTCCGGTTGAGAGCAATTGATCAAGCAAACTGAGCGCGTCTCGCAGACAGCCTTCGCTTTTTTGTATGATGGTGTTCAATACATCTTTGTCAATCGTTCTGTTTTCTTTTTTCAAGATATTTTTTAGCGTTTTTTCCATGTCGACATATGGAATTTTGGAAAAATGAAATCGCTGGCATCGAGACAGCACGGTTTCCGGAATTTTGTATGCTTCGGTTGTGGCGAGGACAAAAACCACATGCGTGGGCGGCTCTTCCATAATTTTTAAAAGTGCGTTGAACGCGCTCGTTGAAAGCATGTGGACTTCGTCAATAATAAATATTTTATACGCATCTCTCGCCGGTTTGAACTGCGCGGTTTCAATGATATTTTGTCGAACCATATCAACGCCGGTATGGCTCGCCGCGTCGATTTCCACAACGTCAATGGACCGGCCGTGCCGGATGTCTTTGCACGATGCGCATGTATTGCACGGTTCGCTCGCGCCCCCCGGCCTGTTTTCGCAGTTGAGCGCTTTTGCAAGAAGGCGTGCGGCTGTGGTTTTCCCAACGCCGCGAGGACCCGAAAACAGATACGCGTGGGCCGTCTGTTTTCTTCCAATTTGACTGGTCAATGTCTGGACAATATGGTCCTGTCCGGACATGTCGGAAAAACACTGCGGTCTGTAGGTATGATACAATGCCATAGAAGAGGAAAATGAATTGGCCTCTAGTATAACGGACAAAAGGGGATTGCGTAAAGAGTGCCCTTTCTGGCTTCTTGCCTTTTTGTCTCTTGTCTGCTATACTGTGGATAACTTATTGCGTGTATCAAAAATCATTTTTAATCTTGTCTCTTATGCCAAGAAAAGCGAACCCAGCGTTGCTGAAGCCCTTGACGCTCTCAGCAGAGCTTGAGGCCGTTGTTGGACCAGGTCCACTGCCCCGTGGCCAGGTGGTAAAAAAGTTGTGGGATTATATCAAGACGAACGATCTTCAAAATCCAAGCAACAAACGAAACATTCTCGCTGATGAAAAACTTCTTCCTCTTTTTGGGGGGAAAAAAGAAGTCACCATGTTTGAAATGACCAAATTGGTTTCGGCGCACATGAGCTAAACAAGCCAGCCAAACACGGACCGCCTCTAGGGGCGGTTTTTGTTTTGGGGATTAACCGAATAGATAATGAGGTCGGCATTTTCGTACACGTTGGTATACTGGTCTTTTTGCACCTCGAGAATTTTTCCCAAGAGCGTCCGATCCGCAAACGATTTTCCATCCACGTGTTTGGGCACGACGATCGTATCCGTATGGAAGAGGTATTGGAATGCAAGATGGATCGCGTGAATATTTTGTCTTCCTCCAAGCGTGGTGCATGGGTCTTTTTGGTCGCAATAGCGCCCGAAATAGACCATGTTGTACCAAATCCAATACAGGTCGGGCTGGTACTTATATAAAAAAACGGGGTCAAATGCCGTGACGTACCGATTGTGGGTATTGAAAAAAAATAATTTTGGAAACATGGACCAAATGGGATAAAAAAGGATGGATCCTTCCGGGGTGTGGCTTTGCAAATATGCGGCCGCTTCCGCATACGACGCCGTGTCCTCGCTTTGATTGTGTTGGTCTATGACATCCTTTATAAGGAACATATTTGCCGTTCCCAGAAAGACCAACCCGATCGCGAGCGCACCTTCAACAATCGGGAGGAAAAGCTTGAGAGAGAGCACGCGTTTCATTTCGCGTATTTCGCGGTGAATGGATGCGTCGTTGAGAAGAAGGGCGATAAGGAGCCAGACAAACGGCACCCAATATTCGACCGCTCGCGGAATAAAAAAAGAAACGACAAACCATCCGATCACCAGAATAAAAAGGGCGGTATGGTGCTCTTTTGTTTTCAGATTTTTTCGAAATGCGAGGTATAATGCCGTCGTGAGAATACTCGCGCAGATTTGTATGATGTTGAGGAAGAAAAACGCCGAGATGCGTTGCGGCTGAATTTCTCTCCCGCTCGGCAGAACAACGCCGGAGAGTTTGAGAAAAAAGATTTGGACGAAGTGCGTATAGATGAGGTTGATATAGTTGAGTGTCTGCGGATGAAGCAGAAGGCCGAGTGTCATTCCGCCCATTGTTGCAATAAGGGGCGCCAGGCTGACCGGCCGTTTTTTCAGCCAATCTTCCAAGACAAACAACAGCGCAATGCCGATCGTGAGGGGCGCGAGATTATAAATAAGAATATACGCCGCGGATAAGAAAAAAAGGAGGCCCCAGCGTTTTTTTTCCATGAGCACATACGAGAGGATGGCGAGACTCATCGATAATACAAAAGGGCGCAGGAGCAAAAGCCGAGCCAATAAGACCGGCGACGCAAAGAAAAACAGGACAGTTAGCATGAGCGGAAGGCCTATGGAGGAGGACTTTTTTTTGATAACAAGAAAAAAAAGAGGAAAAATCAGCGCGGCTTGGATAATGCCGACTATTTTCATGCCGTTTGTTTTTCCAAATATGTCAATAACAAAAGAGCTCAGGTAATGATGAAGAAAATACGGATTGACCGGCGCGTAGGTCAGAAAATGGTACGGCGCCCATGCGCCAACATAGCTTGGTTGGTCGTATTGTGCGATAAGCGCGCTATGCGTGGCATGATAATATGCGTCGTCTCCGCCAATGAACCCAATAATTGTGGAGTTCCAAAAAGAAAAAATACCCACTGCGACGATAAAAATCAGAAGAGCGATAAAAAAATAAAACCGCTTTGAGGGTTGTTTTTTCATGCGGAGTATGTGGCTATTCGCTATGGACAATATAGTCGACTGCCGCCCAATCACTTTGTCCATCAAGAGGAACCAAAATACCGGCTGTGTCGCCCGTTTGTCCTTTGTAAAATGTGACTGAAGCGGTGAGGACGCGGTATATTTTTTGTTCGGCCCCGACCATCCAGTCGTTTGTGGATGAATCTTTTGTCAAAATGCCGCTGATTCGCGTGCGTTCAATGGGTTGAATTTGTTTGTACATGAGCCCTCCATTTCTCGTGATGGTCAGCTTCATGAGGTCGCCTTCGACCAATTTTGATTTGCTGGCGTAGTTTGGGGGGATGGGGTAGCATGCGCCGTTTGCGGCAATCATCTGGTACCCGTTGAACACCCCCTCAAGAACCGTCCCTGGAGCGGCAAGAGGGACCGGACCAAGATTGTTTCGCGAAAGAGGAACGTGGAATTCATGCTGAAAAATATGCAACAAAGCATCGAGCTCTGTCTTGAGCGCGTCAATGGTTTTTTTGAGCTGATGAATATGGTGTGATTCTGGTGTCTCAGGAATTTTTTGTGATGGGAGTTCACCTGCGGGCAATGATTCATTGCGGGGTGGATACGCGGTGATTTGGGGGTTTTTGACAGGGCTGAGAACGAATCGGTCGGGTATATCAAATTCCGTTATTTTTTCGGATAAAATATTTGCAAGTTGATCCATAAAGATGAAACAGCAAAAACGATTGGATGATCTTCATAGTGTATCAGATTCAACAGTGCTGGAGAGGGCCGGACGGGGGATAAAGTGGGTAAAAGATGTGCATCCACAGAATTTTTTCGTGCTACAGCGATGCTTCAATCATATCGGTTTTGCTTGCGCTTGAGGCGGACCCGAGTTTGGTTCGCTCCAAAATTTCCGCTTCCACAATGGTGCGATCCCGCCCATATTTGAGACGGGACAATTGTTTGATAGCGTTTGCCAGGGGTTGGTTTCCTTGTTTGGGGGGGTATGCGCCCATAAGAAACGGCCTGGATGCTTCATTGTCTATCAGCATTTTTGTATAAAAGGAATATTGCGGGGTATTGAGGAGATCATACGAGCCGAACGTTGGCGCAAATTCTTTGGCCAGTATATCAGCGTCTTCCGGACCGATTCGCCCGATCATCATGGTTCCCACGTTTCCCAATACCGAATCGCGAACCGTTGCTTTGCCTTTGTCATCCGTCAACTGGCCCATATATTGATGCGCGATAATCAAATCCAATTTATACTTTCTGGCCTCGGAGAGGATAATGGAAATAGAATCGGTAATGAAATTTTGGAACTCATCAATATACAGAAAAAAATCTTTTCGTTCTTCTTCCAAGAGCTCTGCCCGGCCCATGGCCGCCATTTGCAATTTTGCAACCACAATCAGTCCTAAGAGTTTTGCGTTCATTTCTCCCACCCTTCCTTTGGCCAGATTGACAAGGAGAATTTTTTGCGTGTCCATGATGTCGCGAAAGTTGAATCCTGACCGCTGTTGCCCCATGATGTTTCGCATCATTTCATTTTCGACAAATCGTCCCACTTTTGAAATGAGATAACCGAGCATTTCCGATTTGTGAAAATCGCTGGTCTGCGCCATTTCCTTTTCCCAAAACGCGCGCACGATCGGGTCTTTTAATTTTTTGAGATAGACTTTTACATACTGATCGTCGGTAAACATCCGGGGAATATCAATGACGGTTCCGGGGTCATGAATATCGGACATGAGGGTCAGCATCACGTTGCGCATGTTGTGCTCAAACATCGGCCCGATCATTTCCGGGGGAAACAATTTATAAAAAATTGAAATCATTTCTTGCACCGCAAAATCCTTCTCGTCTTCATTTCTGGCTTCAAGCATATTCAGTCCAATCGGGCGCTCCATGTCTGAGGGGTTGAACACAATAACGTCATCAGCGCGATGTTTTGGAATATGGCGCAATGTTTCTTCCACGAGATCGCCGTGCGGATCCACGATACAAACGCCATGTCCGGCGTGGATGTCTTGAATGGCGAGGTTGGCAATGGTCACGGATTTGCCGCTTCCGGATTTTCCAATAATATACAGATGCCGCCGCCGATCGTTCAATTTCAGCCGCACGTCCGTTTTTGTTCCTCGGTAGTTGATACATCCCAAGAGGAGTCCTTCCTTGGGGAGGTTGGGCGGCGGCGGCGCTTTTCGCCCGGTCAGCCATTTGATATTTGGGGCTTCTGTGGAATGGAGCGGCAGGTGCCAGAAGGAAGCCATTTCTTCGGTATTGACGACGAATGACTTGTTTTCGGTGAAACTGCGATAAATAAAATCTTGGATCAGCGTGGTTTGGCGCCTCGGTACCATGGCATTGAATGTGTTGCCATATCGGTACAGATTGTATTGGCTGAACGCACTGAGCAGATTATCCAAATTCATTTTTGCGGTCTGCTCTTCGTCTGAAATGCTGACGATTCGAATAACCATATCAAGGCCGGCTTTGCTGAGTTTTTCCTCAATGCCTTTCAGCATGTCTTCTTCCATGGCAGAGAGCGTGTATGCCTCATCTCTTTTTCTTTCTTCCGGTTTTTTTGCGGTGTCTGCTATGCCTTTCCATGCCGCATGGAATACCTGAGAGAAAGTTGATTGATTTGCGATGTTTTCAAATTTTTTTCCTTTTTTTACTTCTCGCACGACGCGGATGCCCCTGCGGCGCCATTTTTTGTTTGCGCTCCGCACAATGCATTGAACCGCGGCAGAGCTGTTGCCTTCGCGAATGCGCGCCAAGACATTCAATATGGCGGACAGCGGGTCGGACTCCATTTTTTTATATGTTTTGAATGGAAAAAATGATTTTTTGACTGCGACCAAATACGCCCCGACAATCGAACTTTTTTCTGAAAAAATGTTATAATCAATCATTTCGTCAATTTGGGCGTATGGGTATTGCGCGTGGATTTGCTGTTCAATGAGCTGTCGCATTTTTTTTGGCGTGTCAATGTAAAAATAAATTAGACCATCATGGGCAACGATTTCATACGAAAAATGGTCGTCTCTCCCCTGAAACCATTTTTTTATTCCTCGCTGGGCTTTGAGTCCGCCAATCGCAGAAAAGAATGTTTCGGTAATGCCGATTTCCTCTTTGACATATTCCAGGCGATCGTCCTGCATTCCTTGCGTGTTGCCTTGGCCTTCCGATTTTCGTTCTTTTGGCACAGAAATAAGAAGCACCGTCCGATGGAATGCTTTGGAAGACCGAGAAAAGAAACGGGTGGAGGCGCGAAATAAAAAAATGGTGCTTACAACCATGGCACTGATTAAAACAATGACAATTGCGCCAAAAAAGAAGGAATTATCCAACATACGGGTGTTTGGCGGAGAAAGAAGCGGCGGCTTTACTGTTTCGGTTTTTTATATTCATGGAACGAAAGCATCTTATCAAGTTTTATTTTTGCTTCTTGCTCGAGAAAATATCGGCTAATACCCGGAAGCATCTTGAGCCATTGCAAGAGAAGCTGGAAGATTTTTTGCACCTTGATGTGAGTGGCCCGAAGAAGCTGACGGATTTTTGTGGCGGTTTCTTCTCCTTTCATTTTAAATTCTTGCCGCTGGACCGGGGTGAGTTCTTTATATGCATCTTCCAATCCTTCTTCCATGATATGTTCAATTTGGATGGTGAGATCGTCTTTGTGTTGGGGTCGAATGACTGGTTTTGGCTTTTTTTTCAGTAATTTTTGTTTCAGTCCCTGAATCGCGTCATCAAGAAATCCCTCTTCTCGCGTTTCCATTTCTGCGGATTCTTTGGTTAATTCTCCTGCTTTTTCTCCCTGTTCGAAACGCGGCGGAGTCACCGGCTGTTCTGGCACAGGAGAAAATTCTGGAGACGCCGCCCTGTCGCCGTGCCTTGGCGCCTGTTCTGGGTTGGGGGATTTTTCGAGGGGCGTTTCTTCCTGAGAATCAAAAGGTTGTTTTTTAAGTTGCTCATCCATACCATACAAAAAGAGGAATGAGCACAGTATACCAAAAAAATAGTCTTGCGACTATTTTCGTGCCAGTATCTGTGGACGCTTTTAAGGAATGGATTTATATGCGGTCTACCCAATGCGTATCAACCGCAACGTCAAGTTCCAAGAATATTTTTTGGTTGATTGCTTGTTCCAGCTCTTTTCTGGCCATCTGTCCGATTTCTTTAATTTTTGATCCTCCCTTGCCGATAATGACTCGTTTGTACCGCAGTTGGTTGGTCAAAATGTGTGCCGTAATAACAGTACAATCTTGTTTTTCTTCAACGGAAGAGACCTGAACGGTGATGGCATATGGGATTTCCTTATCAAGGACGGAAAATACCTTTTCCCGTATAATTTCTGCGATCCAAAATTCTTTGTCAATGTTGGTAAGTTGTTCTTCCGGGTACAGGGGCTCTCCTTCAGGGAGGAGCGCAATCACCTTTGCCTTTAAAGGCTCAATATGGCGCGCTTTGAGCGCTGACAGAGAAAATACAGCCTCAAAGTCGTTGGACCACTGCAGATAATCTTCTTCATGCGGTCGTTCTTTTTTGGGAAGGTCTGTCTTGTTGAGGACCAAAATTTTTGGGGTGGAAAGATGGCGAATCATGCCATAGACGAGCCGCTCTTCCGGCCCTATCTCGCGCGTCGGGTCAACAACATACACAATGACATCAATGCCATTCAAGGCCTCATGAATTTTTTTAATCAATTTTGATGTGAGCAAACTTCGTTTTTCCTTCAATACGCCGGGTGTATCCACAAAAATCGCTTGGCCCTCAGGGGTATTCAAGACGCCGTGGATGGTCTGGCGGGTCATTTGGGCGCGAAAACTAGTTGCGGCGATTTTAGTCCCGACGACCGTATTGAGAAGTGTTGATTTTCCGACGTTTGACCGTCCTACCAATACGGCGAATCCTGATCTCATAAAATAACAATCGGCTATTGCCGCTCCCACGGCGTCCTCAAAAAAGCACGTTGCGTGGTTTTGCCTGGTGTGATATTATTATTGATACTTATTCCAAAGTACCCATACGGTACATCAAATAGTTCTCTTACGCAAGCGGTATGCACGTTATTCTTCTTCAAGATATCAAAGGCACCGGAAGGACAGGAGACGTAAAAGACGTCGCACCCGGGTACGCTCGAAATTTTTTGTTCAAGCATGCATTGGCAAAACCAGCCACAGAAGCGGCTGTTCGTCAATTGCACATGCAAGAAGAAAAACAGAAAAAAAAGATGACGGAAGAGTTGAAAAGTTTTCAATCAATGGCGGCCGCGCTCGACGGGGGAGAAATCGAAATTCAAGAAAAAGCCAACATTGACGGCCGGCTGTACGCCGCCCTCGGCAAACAGCGGATTGCGGCAGAAATACAGAGAATATTCCATGTCAAAATCGCGCCGAATCAAATTTTTATTGAAGCCCCCATTAAGGACGTCGGAGATCATCAGATTCGCGTCGGGTTTGGCCATGGATTAGAAGCCGAATTGCGTGTCACCATCTCCGCAAAATAATATCTCCATCGCCGGAGATTTTTTAATTGCGCTTTCTGCTTTGTCTGTCCATTCTGTATTCAATTATTTTTTTATTATTGTATGGGAAAAAAAAGGCGGCCAAAGTATATTTTTGTCGTTGGTGGCGTGCTGAGCGGTGTTGGAAAAGGAGTAACAAGCGCATCGCTTGGCGCCATCTTTCGTTCCAAACATTTCAAAGTAACCGCACTCAAGGCGGATCCATATATCAATGTTGATGCGGGGACCATGAACCCGACAGAACATGGAGAAGTATTTGTAACGGATGACGGCGATGAAACCGATCAAGACATGGGCAATTATGAACGATTTTTAGACGTTGATTTGACGCGTACCAATTACATGACCACGGGCCGTATTTATCAAACGGTTATCGACAATGAACGATCCATGAAATATAAGGGCAGGTGTGTCGAGGTTGTGCCGCATATTCCGGAAGAAATTTTACGCCGCATCAAGGAAGCGCAAAAAGTTCATGAAGCCGATATTACCATTATTGAAATTGGGGGGACTGTCGGCGAATATCAAAATATTCTTTTTCTCGAAGCCGTGCGGGAAATGAAGCTTAAATATCCGGATGATATTGCTCTTGTGCTTGTGAGTTATTTGCCGGTTCCATCGCATATTGGGGAGATGAAAACCAAACCAACGCAAAACGCCCAGCGATCGCTCAATAGCGTGGGCCTTCACGCCGATTTGATTGTCGCACGGGGCCCTATGGAGCTTGATATGATACGCAGACAAAAGCTCTCTCTCTTGTGCGGCATCCACAAAGAATATTCCATTTCAGCGCCCGATGTCGAATCCATTTATGAAATTCCCCTCAAGATGGAAGATCAAGACATTGGAAATAAATTGCTGAAGATTCTTCATTTGCCGGGGCGAAGGAGTTTTTTGAAGCAATGGGATGCGTTTGTGCATCAAATTAAACATACCAAACGGGAAGTTCGCATTGGCGTTGTCGGAAAATATTTTGGCACCGGGGACTTCACGCTTGCCGATTCCTATATTTCGGTTATTGAAGCCATACGGCACGCAAGTTGGTACCACAGCGCAAAGCCTGTTTTGGACTGGATTGATTCCGAAGATTTTGAACAGAATCCTCAACGGTTGAAAACACTGAACGCATATCATGGCGTTATTGTCCCCGGCGGGTTTGGCACGCGCGGAGTTGAAGGCATTATACGCGCCATCCAATTTGTGCGAGAACAAAAAATTCCTTATCTTGGCCTTTGTTACGGAATGCAGCTTGCCACCGTTGAATTTGCGAGGCATGTCCTGGGGATCGAAGAGGCCAATACCGTTGAAATGGATCCCGCGTCAAGAGAACCGATTATTCATGTGAATCCTTTCCAGGAAAAAAATATACGGGAAAACCGCTATGGCGCCACCATGCGGCTTGGGGCATATACGGCGGCACTGAAGAAAGGCAGTGTGGTATGCAAAGCATATGGAAAACCTGCTATTTCGGAACGGCATCGGCACCGATATGAGTTTAATAATGCATATCGAAAACGAATTGATGACGCCGGTCTTCGCGTGGTTGGGGTGAATCCCGAATCCGATCTCGTCGAGATTGTTGAGCTTGATGGCCATCCTTTTTTTGTGGGAACGCAGTTTCATCCCGAGTTTCATTCTCGTCCCATGCGGCCGCATCCGTTATTTCGTGAATTTATTCGCGCGGCATTGAAGAGGACAGTCTTATAGATAGGTTTGAAAGAGATTTTTGAGATAGATTTTAATAATTTTTTCGGATTGTCTGTCCAGCCGGGGTGTCTTCGACGGTATAGCCGCTGTTTTCTATTGTTTTTCGGAGGACATCGCTTTCCCCCCATCGCTTTTCCGCTCTTGCTTTTTCTCTTTCTGCCAAAAGTTCAGCGATCTCAGGCGGCACGGTTTCTTCATTGTGCGTATTGAGATCAAGACCAAGAATTTTATCGCATCTGGTGACGGTTTTTTGGGTAATTTTGTTTTCCTTGAGAGCACGCCACAGCACGGAAAGCGCTTCCGCAGTATTGAGATCGGTATCCATTGCCTCTTGAAATTCATGCATAATATGCAGGTCGTCCACCGTGGTTTCTGGAATTGCTACCACATGGCGCCGGAGTCGGAGCAGTCCTTGGTGGGCCGCCTCAAGCGCTTGCCATCGAAATCCGATTTGTTTCCGGTAGTGCGATTGCAGGAGAAAATATCGGTACGCAAGCGGCGGAATGTGTTTTTCTGTGATGGTTTGGAGCGTGATGGCATGTGAACCGGATTTTGCCATTTTTCCTTCATCGAGAAGAAGAAATTCTCCATGAAGCCACCAAAATACCCATGGTTTTTTTCCGGTTGCGGCTTCGGATTGGGCGATTTCGTTGGTGTGGTGGACCGAAATATGGTCCACACCCCCGCAATGGATATCAAATTGTTCGCCTAAATAGCGCATGCTCATGGCAGAACATTCGATATGCCAGCCGGGGAATCCTTTTTTGCCGAATGCGTCCCATTCCATTTGTCGGGATTCACCGGCTTTGCTGAATTTCCAGAGAGCAAAATCGTGAGGATTTTTTTTTTGGCCCATTTCCACGCGCATGCCGGCTTTGAGTGTTTGCCGGTCAAGTTGCGCCAGTTTGCCATAGTCCGAAATTTTTGTGGTATCAAAATAAATTCCATCATCTGTCTCGTATGTATATCCTTTGTCTCTCAAAGTAGTAACGAGCTGAATTTGATCGTCAATATGGTCGGTGGCCTTTGCCCATATTGTCGGTTCAAGAATGTTTAAATTTTTAAGATCATTTTGAAAGGCCTCCGTGTATACTGCCGCAATCTCCCAAGCCGTTTTTCCTTCGCGTCGGGACCCTTTTTCCATTTTATCTTCGCCAAAGTCAGCATCATCGGTGAGATGTCCCACGTCGGTTATATTCATAACATGAGTGACCGCATACCCATGGTATTTGAGCGTCCGGCGGAGAATGTCCTCAAAGACATACGTGCGCAGATTGCCGATATGCGCATAGTTATACACGGTTGGTCCGCAGGTATACATTCGAACCGTTGTATCGTGCTGAGGTTTGAATGGCTCAATGCTTCGTGTGAGCGTGTTGTATAGACGAATCATACAAAACAGAAGAAAAATCAGGGGGTATAGTGGTGTAGTATAGTCTCTGCACGGGCCGGTGTAAAGGTTTGATTTTTTTCTTTTGCTTCTTTTTATGGTATACTCTCACCAACTCAAAATTTGTTTTGAAATGTCAGTTGCGGCGTATGTCTTTATTCAAAAAAAATGATTCATATCTGGGTGTTGACATTGGAGCACACGGCATAAAATTGGTTGAATTAAAAAAACAGAAAGGCCGTCCCCAGCTGTGGACGTATGCCATTGTGGACCAGCCGCTCAATATCCACGTGGAGCCATTTTCCGCTCGCGTCTCCGCGCACCAGGAAACGAACGGGGCGGATGCTTTTGGAGACAGTCTTTCAAAACAGAAAAAAAAGAAACCGGAAACACACGAGTGGCTCACTCCAGAAAATAAAAAAGAAGTGACCTATTTCAGTTCGCTCTTGTCAGCGGCGCTCAAAAAATCGCGGGTTCAAAGCCGTGTCGCCACCGCCAGCCTTCCGGTTTCTCATATTTTTCATACCGTCTTTACGTTTCCACTCGTTCCGGAAAAAGAACTCCCCGCGATTGTTCATTCGGAGGTAAAAAAATTTCTTTCTCGTCCGGTTGAAGAAATGCAAATTGCCTTTCAAAAAATCAAACAGTCTTTGAGCGGAGACCAAGAAAAATATATGCACGTGCTGGTCACCGCGGCTCCCAAAGAGCTCGTCGCATTTTATACCGCCATCTTCCAACGCGCCGGTCTGCATTTGCAAGATTTGGAAACCGAAGCGTTTGCATTGGAACGTTCTCTGGTGGGGCAGGACCCCGCAACAGTCATGGTGGTGGATATTGGCGCGGAGAGAACGAATTTTTTTATTATTGATAATGGACTTCCCTTAACACACCGTAGCATCCAGATAGGGGGCAGTTCGCTTGACGCGTTATTTATCGAACGTTTGCATGTTGATTCTGCGTATATTGACCAAATAAAGAAAGACATCGGCCGCCTGCCGCCTGCCGCCTTTGATCCTTTGCTCTATACCGATATGGTTGATTCCATCGTCAAAGAAATTGAATATGGATTTGATGTGTTTCTCCATCAGACGTGGAATAAAGAAAAGCGTCCGGAAAAAATTATCCTTACCGGCGGCGCGGCCGTTTTTCCGGTTATTGCCAACCAAATACGCGATCACTTTCCCATGAAAGTGTTTGTGGGCGACCCATGGGCGAGAATTGTCTGCCAGCAGAGCCTGAAACCGATTTTAAATATCATCGGCCCGCGGATGTCGGTGAGCATCGGTCTGGCATTGAGAAATATTTTGCTGTGATCGGCCTAAAATCGAGAAATGTTTATCCACACTCAGTTTACAAAAGACTTTTACACGAGTATACTTCCCAGCATGAAGCATGTTTTGTGATTTGATATGCCGAATGAAAAAAAGAAAATAAACGTTCTTCTGGTAGAAGATGATACCTTTCTTGCAAATATTTATAAGACAAAATTTGAAATGGAAGGTTTTTCTGTCACTCTGTCGGAAGACGGAGATATTGCAATGAACGACATAAAAAAGAAAAAGCCGGACGTGGTTCTTTTGGATATTTTATTGCCTAAAAAAGATGGGTTTACCGTGCTCAAGGAACTGAAAGAAAGCAAACAGTTTGCGCACATCCCGGTTATTTTATTGACCAACCTGGGCCAAAGAGATGATGTGGAGAAAGGATTAGCATTGGGGGCGGCCGACTATCTTATTAAAGCTCATTTTAAACCCTCCGAGACGGTCAATAAAGTCAAAGAAATCCTTCATATTTAATCTTTTTTTAAATCTTTATTTTTTTGTTTTATGCGAAAGAAGAACGGCTTTACCCTTATTGAATTGCTGGTTGTGGTTGCAATTATTGGGTTGCTGATTACTCTTGCGGTCATTGCGCGAAATACCCAGCGGACGCGCTTTCGCGATGCAACGCGTATTACCGATCTCGAACAGGTTCAAACCTTTCTTGAATTATATTTTACGGATCACAACAGCTATCCCGCTTCTTCTGAACCGCTTCTCTTGGGAGATGGAAATGCCCAGTGTCTGGGCGATCAAGGTTTCGCCGCCCGTTGCGACAAACCGTATATGGCAAAAGTGCCAAAAGACCCCTCCGCCCATTCCTATATGTATACGACGCCTTCCGATACTGATCTTTCTTCCTACATGATACGGGCAACACTCGAGAGCGATAGCGGTGGTCTTTCAGCAGGCTCTATTGTCGTTACCCCTTCCGGTATTGCCAACGCAAAATAAATAATTTTTCTTCTTTTTGCTATACTTGTGGTATTCATGGAGTTTGTCAGAAACAGTATGGCATGGTTTTTTCTTTTTTTTCTTGTATTTTGGGTCGGGGGAGCATTTGGCAGTTTTTTGGCTGTGGTCATGGTGCGTCTTCATGAAAAAAGGAGCCCGTGTATAGGGAGATCTTCGTGCGGCACATGCCGGAAAGCCATTCTCTGGAGAGACAACATCCCCATTTTCAGTTTTTTTCTTTTACGTGGAAAGTGTCGTTTCTGCCAGGCACCCATCCCTGAAATTCATCCCATCGTCGAAATCCTTGTCGCATTTGCATTTGTCGGCATTATGGTTAGTTTGTTATTCCCTGTTGCATATCGTTGGGATATTGTTTGGTATGAATTTTGTCTCCTTCTACTTCTTCTTTTTATTGCTCTTTACGACGCATGGTATGGAGAAATTTTTTATTGGTCCACGTTTGTCCCCGCGGGTTTGCTCTTTGGTATTTCTCTTTGGCGCGGTTGGTTTCCGTGGGAATCGCTCATCCTTGGCATTCTTGTCGGCGGGGGATGGTTTTTGGCGCAATATCTTTTTTCCCATGGTCAATGGGTAGGGGGTGGAGATATCGGGCTTGGAATTCTTATGGGGGTTGTTCTTGGCTGGCCGGGGATTCTTTTTGCTCTTTTGCTTTCGTACATTGTGGGAGGCCTTTGTGCCTTGTGTTTGGTTATCTTGAAAAGAAAAACACTTCAGGGCACTCTTCCTTTTGCCCCATTTCTTGTTTTGGGGACGATCGTTGTTTTTTTCTTTCAGTCATCGTTTACCCAATGGTTTATTTTTTCTTTTATATCAAAACCATGAAAACATATGGATTTTCTTTTCATGTATGACGAAGGAACATACAAAAATAATGAAGACACGCGCGGCTCGTCTTCGAAAACAAATTGACGAACTGCGTTACCGGTATCATGTGCTCAATGATCCGGAAATTACGGATGCGATGTATGACGGGCTCATGGATGAACTTCGAAAAATTGAAACGCAACACCCGGAATTTTTGACTCCGGATTCACCCACACAGCGCATAGCAGGGACGCCGCTTGAAAAATTTGAAAAAGTGCGCCATGCGGTGCCACAGTGGTCGTTTCAGGATGCGTTTGACAAAGCCGATCTTATTGACTGGGAAGAGCGGATTATGAAACTCCTGCACAAGCGGCTTGGACACAGGCCGTCCGATCTTTCGTATGTGGTGGAATTGAAAATTGACGGGCTTCATATCGTATTGACCTATGCAAAAGGATTGTTAGAGACGGCGGCGACAAGGGGAGACGGCGTGATCGGCGAAAACGTTACGGTAAATATCAAAACTATTCAAAGTGTCCCGCTTCGTTTGGCAGAATCTTTGGATTTGGTTGTGGAAGGAGAAGTGTGGATGAGCGCTTCCATGCTTGACGCGTTGAACCAGTCTCGGAAAAAAGCGGGGGAAGCATTATTTGCGAATCCGCGAAACGCGGCGGCAGGAACCATCCGCCAGCTCGATCCAAAAATTGTCGCAGGGCGAAAACTGTCTTTGACCGTGTATGATATTTCATGGGGCGGGCATATTGCTTCCCAGAGAGAAGAATTAACTATCCTACGCCGGCTAGGTTTTTCCACGGATACCCACTGGAAAGAAGCAAAAACGATAGGAGATATTATTGCATTTTGGCAGGAGTGGCAGAAGAAAAAACACAGTCAGCCATTTTGGATTGATGGCGTCGTCGTCAAAGTGAATCAAAAAAAATACCAAGATATATTGGGGTATACCGGCAAAGCTCCTCGCTGGGCCATTGCGTTGAAATTTCCCGCAGAACAAGGAACAACGACAATTACGGATGTGTATGTCCAGGTGGGGCGGACCGGCGCTTTGACGCCTGTTGCGCTTATGGAGCCGGTTCGTCTTGCGGGGACGACGGTAACGCACGCAACCCTTCATAATTTTGATGAAATAGCGCGTCTTGACGTGCGGGTTGGCGACACGGTCGTGGTGGAAAAAGCCGGAGATATTATTCCAAAAGTGGTTCGCGTATTGCCAAAAATGAGAACCGGGAAAGAAAAAAAAATTTCTCGCCCTACTCGGTGCCCCATTTGTTCGTCTTCCGTGGCACAGCGGGATATTCTCGACAAAAAACAAGGAAAGTCTGCCGCGTTATTTTGCGCCAATCGAACCTGTTATGCGCAGGAAAAGGAGAAAATCATTCATTTTGTTTCGAAAAAAGCGTTTGATATAGATGGTTTGGGAGAAAAAATTGTTGAACAACTGATTGATGAAGGGCTGATAAAAAATGCTGCGGATATTTTTACCTTGCGGCAGGGCGATCTTGAACCGTTGGAGCGGTTCGCGGAAAAATCGGCGGCGAATCTTATTGAGGCCATACAAGAAGCCAAGGTCATTTCATTGCCCCGATTTATTTTTGGACTCGGTATTGCCCATGTTGGCGAAGAAACCGCGTTCCGGCTGGCACAGCATTTTGGATCGCTCAATGCGCTCATGGCTTCGGATGTGGCATCGCTCGAAGAAGTTCCGGATGTTGGTCCGCGTGTCGCCGAGGCGCTTTTTGCGTTTTTTCATGATCCAAAACAAAAAATTTTTATTACAACCCTTCAAAAAAATGGAGTCACCATTGAATTGGAAAAAAAACAACGTCAGGCGCTTCCATTTTCCGGGAAAACGTTTGTTTTAACGGGAACATTGTCCTCCATATCTCGTGACGAGGCAAAAGAAAAAATCCGTTCTCTTGGCGGCCTGGCTTCCGGGTCGGTGAGCGCAAAGACGGACTATGTTGTTGTCGGAGAACATCCGGGGAGTAAATTCGATAAAGCAAAAGCGCTGGGTATCCGGGTGCTTTCAGAAGAAGAATTTTTGCGCCTATTTCGTTGATTTTGATTTCTTTTTTACTTGTCAGGCTTCTCCTTTTTTGGTATTCTCTGGCGAGAGTCTCGCGGATGAATAACCAATAATGAACATGTATGCAACTTACTTCTCGTGAAATTGAACAAATTGCCCGGCTGGCTCGCTTGGAGCTCACGGACCAAGAAAAAGAGCGATACGCGACAGAACTGTCGGTTGTTTTGGAGTATATTGCGATGCTCAACGAAGTCGATACTGAAGGAATACCCGAAACCACCCAGGTGACTGGCCTTAAAAACACGGTTCGGGAAGATGTCGCCGCGGCATGCGATGACACCGTGAGACAGGCGCTCCTGAATCAATTTCCATCAAAAATTGGGCATCTTCTTCAGGTAAAAGCCGTGTTTCAGGATGATCGATTTAAAGAATAATAATGCGTATGATACCCCGCGAGCTGACGATACAAGAGGCAAGCGCAGGCCTTCAAAAAAAAGTGTTTTCTTCCGTTGAGTTGACGCACCATTGTTTTGATATTCTGAAAAAGAAAAACGCATCACTCAACGCGTTTATGACGGTGTGTGAAGAAAGCGCCATGGGAGAAGCGCAAGCCGCAGACGACCTTATTGCGAAAGGAAGACACGCACGGCTTACCGGTATTCCTTTTTCTGTCAAAGATGCCATTTGCACGCGAGGGATACGATCAACCGGCTCTGCGAAAATTCTTGATACGTATGTGCCTCCATTTGACGCAACCGTCGTACAAAAAATTCGTTCTGCCGGAGCCGTTTTGGTTGGAAAGACAAATTGTGACGCGTTTGGCCATGGGGCAAGCAATGAAAATTCCATGTATGGTCCGGTTCGCAATCCGTATGACGAAACCAAAGTGTCGGGCGGGTCGTCAGGCGGCTCTGCCGTTTCGGTCGCAACGGGCATGTCTCTTTTTTCCATCGCCGAAGATACCGGCGGTTCTATCCGCCAGCCAGCCAGTTTTTGCGGTATCTACGGACTCCGTCCTAGTTATGGCCGCAATTCACGCTATGGCGTTATGCCTATGGCGAGTTCTCTTGATACGGTCGGACCCATGGCGCGGAGTGTTGCAGATATTGCGCTCCTCATGGAAGTGATGGCCGGGCATGACCCAAAAGACGCAACCACGGTGAATGATACTGTCCCCGCCTATGTGAAAAATCTCGATGCGCCGTTTACACCCTTGCGGGTTGGAATTCCAGATGAATATTTTGAAACCGAAGGCATGGATGAAGAGACAAGGACTATCGTATTGCGCGCTATTGACGATATACAATCGCACGGACACACCCTAACTCGCGTGTCTCTTCCGTATACAAAATATGCCATCCCTGTCTATTATATTCTTGTGCCAAGCGAAGACAGCTCAAATCTTGGCCGTTTGGATGGCATCCGGTATGGCGTTCAAAAACAGGGAGAAACACTTTTTGATACGTATGCAGAATCAAGAGCGGCTGGCTTTCCGGAAGAAGTGAAAAGACGGATTATGATTGGCACGTATGCGCTCTCTGCCGGGTACTACGACGCGTATTATCGAAAAGCGCAAAAAGTGCGGACGCTTTTGTGCCAAGATTTTGATCGCGTGTTTCATGACGTGGATCTTTTGGTCACTCCGACATCTCCATTTCCCGCTTTTGGCGTTGGTGAAAAAACACATGATGTCTTAGCCATGTATCTTGCCGATATTTTTGCCGCACCGGCCTCGCTTGCCGGCCTCCCAGGGCTTTCTGTTCCTGTGGGAAATACGAAAGGCGGATTGCCGGTGGGCATGCAAATTATCGGCAAACGGCTTGACGAGTCAACAGTATTTCATTTTGCACACCATTTGTCCTTGACGTAAATTGGCGTATGCCGCGAGACCCCCACAAAGGAAGAGGTGTGACTCCATTTGATGGCATTATTGATGAAATGACAAAAGCAACCGGACTGTCGCGCGAGGCGATCCATGAGCGCGTTTTTGCGCGCGCCAACGAAATTGCCGACCAGGAACAAAATTATGCCGTGCCGTTTTTATTAGCTCGTCTGCGCGAAGAATACAGCGCCATGCTCGGGTCCCTTCGGCATGAGGCAGATGCCGCACGCGTTCGAGCGGGAGGAACGCCGTATGACGACATTATCCATGATATAGCGGAGACGCTTGGTGCAACATATAGTGAAACAAAAAAGAGGGTTTTTGCATTTTTGCAAACCGTGATGGAACAAAAACACAATGCGGAAACAGCATATTTGCGCGGTATTCTTGAAAAACGAAAAGCAGAAATGATTGATGCCTGGCGACAAGAAATTCAGCGAGAGCGGGACGACAAAAAACGGCGCCACGCGGAAGGAAGACACAGAAATCGTTAGCCATTTCTTTATTTTCTCTATGAGACTGGAACATATACAAAAAATGCAGGAACAGGCAAAGCAGAGCTTTGGCTCCGCCGCAAAAGAGCTTGGGGATTATCGGGAGCCGTGGAGAATTTTCCGCATCATGGCGGAATTGGTTGAAGGATACCAATTTTTAACGCAATTTGAGAGTGAAGTGACGATTTTTGGGTCTGCGCGGCTAAAGTCAAGCGATCCGCACTATCACGTCGCTGAGCAATTGGGAAAATTACTTGCAAAAAATGGTTTTACGGTTATTACCGGCGGGGGCCCCGGTATTATGGAGGCGGCAAACAAAGGCGCGGCAGAGGCCGGCGGCCAGTCGGTTGGGTTGAATATCCAGTTGCCCTTTGAACAAGTTGTAAACCCGTATGTCCAAAAGTCCGCGTCGTTCAACTATTTCTTTACCCGCAAAGTGATGTTGACCTCCCCGGCAAACGCATTTGTTTTTTTCCCGGGCGGATTTGGCACCATGGACGAATTTTTTGAAGTGGTTGACCTTATGGAACTCGGCATGATGCCGCGCTCGCCCGTGGTTTTGGTGGGCAAAGATTTTTGGCAGCCTTTGATTGATTTTCTTCGAGCGTCGTGCGTCGTTATTGGATCTGTCGAAAATGATATGATTGCGTCTTGGCATGTGGTTGACACGGCAGAAGAAGCGTTTGTTTTTTTGAAAGATGTTCATCAGGAAATGCCAGTGTGCGATATTTCCCCCAACAGTTTTCATTGTGAAGGCAATATCGACTGGAAACTGTTTCGTATTATGGCCGAACTCGTCGAGGGTTTGGAGTTTATTACGGGCATTGTCGGGGGCGTCACGGTTTTGGGGACAAAAAGCATCGAAGCGGCGAATCCGTACTATATGGCCGCGTACGACGCGGGCGCCGCGTTTGCGCAAAAAGGATATCCGGTGATTACGGGAGGAAAAAAAGGAATTGCCGAGGCGGCAAACAAGGGAGCGTTTGAACACGGTGGACTGTCGGTTGGCATTGGCATGCGCGTCGGGCAAAAAACGGACATGAATCCGTATTTAAACAAATCCATCCTGTTTTCTTTTCCGTTTACAAGGAAGCTTATTGTCACCTCGCCGACAAAAGCCTTTCTTATTTTCCCCGGGGGTTTGGGAACCATGCATCAGCTATTTGAAATTTTAACGTTGATCCAAACAAAAAAAATGGAAAAAATCCCCATTTTGCTTTTGGATCACTCCTTTTGGAAGCCGCTCCACGCATACGTTAAAAAGATATTTGTGCACAACTTTGAAACCATTGAGTCGGAAGACGACGAATTGTATCAAATTGTGGATCATGAAACCAATTTGGTTCGCGTGCTTGAGGATTACGAGGTGATTACATAGCGGCATTCTGTATATGATCCCTTGGTTCCAATGGACGACCGTGTATCTTGGCCCGGTGCCTCTCAGGGTGTGGGGGTTTTTTGTTGCGCTCGGCATGCTGTTGAGCATGAGATTGATTTGGAAATACGCCAGCTCATTTCATCAAAAAAAAGAAGACATGGCTGATCTTGTGTTTTGGATGCTGGTGTTTGGCATGATCGGCGCGAGGCTCTTTCATGTTTTGTTTTATGAGTTTTCGTCATACGCAGACGATCCGGCGCGGGTTTTTTTTATCTGGGAGGGGGGGCTTTCTTCATTCGGCGGTTTTTTTGGCGCGGCGTTTGCGTTTTTCTGGTTTTTAAAAAGAAAAAACATCAGAGAGACCTTGTGGCCTTGTATTGGCGACCTCTTGGCGTTTGCCAGTGTTTTTGGATGGATCGTGGGAAGAATTGGCTGTTTTATGATTCATGATCACTTGGGCAGGCCATGCAATTTTTTTTTGGCGATTGGCGGACCGGACCAGCCGCGGCTTGACATGGCCTTCTTGGAAATCCTTGGGCTTCTTCCGCTTGCATTTCTCTTTTTCTTTTCCAGAAAAAAACATAAACCGGATGGCTGGTTTTTGGGCATTTTGTTTATGTATTATGGTGTGTTGCGTTTTATTTTGGATTTTTTCAGGGCGACGGACATTATTGGCGCCGACGCGCGGTATGCCGGTTTGACGCCGGCGCAATATTTTGCTATTCTCATGGCGGCCGTTGGTTTGCGTGTGTTTTTTAAAAAAACAAACCAACAACTAACCATTAACAATTGACCAATAGCCTATTCTCGGCTGTCAACATCAATTGTCGCCTATGATTTATATTATAGACAGGCCAATCACGAAAGAATTTCTTCAAACCCTTGCCGAGGAGCGGTTTGGTGACATGGTAAAAGCGGTGGTGGACATTGAAGGCGCGGTTATGGCATTGGGGGGAGAACTTCATGCTGATGAAGAAGCGGCGCTTTTGGAAAAAGGCGCAAAACAAGAACATTTGTGGGGGATCAACATTTATATTGATCCTGCTCGCGAACAGTCAGTGGAATTTGATTCAATGATCAACATACGGCCGCGGCAGGGGAACCGTTCGCGGAATGTGGAAGATGCTGAAATACGAGACAAAATTCTTTCCATAGTAAAACAATTGATTCCATAATGAGAATGTATGTTGCCGATACACCAATCACTCGCCGGGGGCAGATGGCAGGAATTTTCTCTTTCTGAACAGCTTGGAAATGTGGGAAGCGAAGTCCATCGTGCGATTCTTTTTTTTAAAAAAAACGATATGAAACGATTTGCTTCTTCGTTGGATCGGGCCTTGGAACTTTTAGACTTAACGATTGGCGACAGCCGCTGGCATGGCGTGAGAAGACAGGAATTGACCAGAGCGAGAGAATCTTTTTGTTCGTTGTTTTATGATGAGCATCCGTATGATACGCCGGAGCGGCTGGATGCGTATTTTACGCAGTTTGGATTTGCCGCGCGGCAAAACAGATAACATGTTCCCGGTAGGAGCGGAGAGGTGTCCGAGTGGTTTAAGGAGCACGCTTGGAAAGCGTGTGTATCGAAAGGTACCGCAGGTTCGAATCCTGTCCTCTCCGCTCTCATCGGGATATGCCAAAAAGTTCTACAATCATCATTTTTTTTCAGCCGTGTGGTCCAGTGATTAGTCTATAAAAGGACAAACTCTCAATAAAACGCGCCAATTATCGTTTTGGCGCGTTTTTAATATGCGTGATTTGACCATTCGGACTATTTTGATATGATAGAAAAAGAAGGGGTTTGACGATATGGTTTCTTTGGTTTTTTCAAAAGTAAAAACACTCCGTACGGGCGATAGTATGCCGGTTCTTGGTTTTGGCTTATATAAAATACCAAACGGCATTAAAGCGGAAAAAGTGGTGAGAGAGGCTCTTGAGGTTGGGTATCGTCTCTTTGATACAGCGGCGTTTTATGGCAATGAACAGTCGCTGGGGAAAGCGATACGAAAGAGTGGAATCCCTCGGGAAGAATTTTTTATCACGACAAAATTGCATCCGTTCCGATTGTTGAGTATTGAACGTGCGTTTTTTCAGAGTCTCAAAAAGCTGGGTACGGACTATGTGGATTTGTATCTCATTCACTGGCCCTTTATGAGGACAAAGACTGTTTGGAACATATTTGAAAGAATACAGAAAAAGGGATATGCTAAAGCTATCGGGGTAAGTAATTTTTCTGTTCATGACATTGAATCGCTTGTTGAAAATCATGGGAGCGTTCCCGCAGTGAATCAGGTGGAATTCCATCCTTTTTTGTACAGGAAAGCACTGTTGGCATACTGTCAATCAAAGGGCATTGTGCTCGAAGCCCACACGCCGCTCACTCATGGCAAACGGATCGCCGACCCACGCGTGGCATCCATCGCCAAACGGTATGAAAAGACGCCAGCACAGATTCTTTTGCGGTGGGGAATTCAGCATGGCGCGGTATGTCTTCCAAAGACCACAAGCAAAGAAAGGATGAAAGAAAATATCACTATTTTTGATTTTTCTCTTGTTGACGACGACATGGAACGGCTGGATAGCTTGAATGAAAACGATCATATTGCAGGAATTTCTCGGGTTATGGGCGATAGAGCAATATAAAAATGTATTTAACGCAATAATTATTAAGTCTATGTATGAGCCAAAAGAATGAGATTTCTCGTATTCCGCCGTTTTCTGATTTTGTAAAACACGCACATCTTTCTTCGGTGGCGCAATACGAAGAAATGTACCATAAATCCATTACCGATCCGGACACATTTTGGGCGGATATGGCAAATAATTTTTTTTGGTATAAGCGGTGGGACCGCGTCCGCGATTTTGACTTTGGAAAAGATGTGTTTATCCGGTGGTTTACGAGTGGCAAAACAAATATAACCGTCAATGCGCTTGATCGTCATTTGGAAACACAGGCAGATCAAACGGCTATCATTTGGGAAGGAAACACGCCGGGAGAGTGCAAAACATTGACCTATCGCGAATTGCATCGAGAGGTATGCAAGTGCGCCAACATGCTCAAATCATTGGGGGTCAAAAAAGGCGACCGGGTGTGTATTTTTTTGCAAATGATTCCGGAAGCCGCGATCGCCATGCTCGCATGCGCGCGAATAGGGGCCATTCATTCGGTGGTGTTTGGCGGGTTTAGCAGCCAATCACTTCGTGATCGTATTCAAGATCTCGGATGTCGCATTCTCATTACTCAGGATGCCGCTTTTCGAGGAGAAAAAAACGATATACCAATGAAAGCGAAGGCCGATGAGGCAGTGCTTGAATGTCCAACCATTGCATCCATCATTGTTGTAGAACGAACGGGGAGTCCGATTTCTATGACCCCTCACCGCGATTTTTATTGGCACGAACGCATGGCTGGCGCTTTGCCTTTGTGTGAGCCGGAACAGATGGATGCAGAGGATCCCTTATTTGTGTTATATACCTCTGGATCAACCGGAAAACCGAAAGGAGTGCTTCATACGACCGGGGGGTATATGGTCTATGCCGCCACAACGCACAAATATGTTTTTGATTATCACCGAGGAGATGTCTATTGGTGCACGGCCGATGTCGGATGGATTACCGGCCATTCCTACGTTGTCTATGGTCCGCTGTGCAACGGAGCGACAACGATTATGTTTGAGGGAATTCCGACCTATCCGGACGCCGGACGTTTTTGGGATATTGTGGACACGTACCGCGTGAACCAATTTTATACCGCGCCAACCGCCATTCGAGCGCTCATGCGAGAGGGGGAAGACCCAATTAAAAAATATGATCTTTCCAGTTTGCGCGTGCTTGGGACAGTGGGAGAACCGATCAATCCCGATGTGTGGCTTTGGTATTGGAAACACATTGGCAAAGAACGGTGTCCTATTGTAGATACCTGGTGGCAAACGGAAACCGGCGGCATTATGATTACGCCGCTTCCCGGTGTGCATACATTAAAACCCGGGAGTGCATCACGTCCTTTTTTTGGCATTGAACCGGTGATTGTCCATGACGATGGATCGGAATGCAGGGCAGGGGAGAGCGGGAAATTATGTATTCGCGCTCCATGGCCCGGCATGATGCGAACAACGTGGGGCAATCACGAGCGTTTTGTCAATACCTATTTTCGGACGTTTGACGGCATGTATTTTACCGGGGATGGGTGCCGCAAAGATGAAGATGGCGATTATTGGCTTTTGGGCCGCGTGGATGATGTGATGAATGTGTCCGGCCATCGTCTTGGCACGGCCGAAGTCGAAAGCGCTTTGGTGTCCCATTTTGCGGTTGCCGAAGCCGCTGTGGTTGGATTTTCGCACGATATCAAAGGCCAAGGAATTTATGCCTTTGTCACGCTCAAACGCGACATTCATCCAACCGAAAGTCTCAAACAGGAATTGATTGATACGGTGCGAGATCGCATTGGACCGATTGCAAAACCCGATGCGATTCAGTGGGCGCCTGCGTTGCCAAAAACGCGATCCGGAAAAATTATGCGTCGGATTTTGCGGAAGATTGCGGAGAATGAAGCGGATCATATTGGAGATGTGAGCACGCTGGCTGACCCGAGTGTGGTTGAAGAATTGGTTCAGAATCGAGTTGACGTGGCATGAGTCACATCATATTATGGCCCACCCAAAACTCAATGCCGCCCAAAAAGAAGCTGTTGCATATGCCGACGGTCCGCTTTTAATTGTGGCAGGAGCCGGAACCGGGAAAACCACGGTGATCACGCAAAAAATTTTACATCTTATTGAAAACGGATTCGCCAAACCGGAAGAAATTTTGGCGCTGACATTTACTGAAAAAGCGGCAGAAGAAATGAAAACGCGCGTGGATGATCTCTTGGATATTGGATATGTGGATTTATCCATTTCCACATTTCACGCATTTTGTCAGAGGCTTTTGGAACAGTTTGGCCTTGCTATTGGCATTCCAAACCAGTGGAAACTTTTGACCGACACGGATGCCTGGCTTTTGGTCAAACAGCACATTTATGATTTTCGGCTCGATTATTACCGTCCTTTAGGGAATCCTGCGCGGCATATTCATGCTCTTTTGCGCCATTTTTCCAAATGCAAGGATGAATTGATTGATCCGGCCGCTTACATGGCATATGCCGAAGGGCGGGCGCTTGACGGCGACGCAATCCAAAAAGAAGAACGGAGCCGTTTAACCGAAATTGCGGAAAGCTATCATCAATATAACCAACTTCTTTTACAGGCGGGCGCGCTTGATTTTGGCGACCTTATTTTTTATTCGGTCCGGCTCTTCACAGAGCGAAAGCGTATTTTGCAACAACTGCAAGAGCGATATCGCTATGTGCTGGTTGACGAATTTCAAGATGTCAATTACGCGCAATATGAACTGATTCGCCTGATTACATCGTCTGTTTCTTCCGCAAGGCCTCCGCAATTGACGGTGGTGGGCGATGACGACCAAAGCATTTATGCGTTTCGCGGCGCGAGCGTGTCAAATATTTTGCGTTTTAAAGATGATTTTCCAGAAGCAAAAGATGTCGTGCTCACCCAAAATTATCGATCCCCCCAGGCCATTTTGGACTTGGCCTATGCATCCATTCAGCACAATAACCCCGATCGATTGGAACAAAAACTTCAGATTAACAAACAATTGGTTGCCGCGGCAAAAAAGCAACCGGTCGCCATTGAGCATTTGCACGGGCAAACGCTTGACGACGAAGTGCATCTTGTGGTGAACCATATCTGTTCTCTCAAAGAAACACACTCGGATGTTGCGTGGGATGATATCGCTATTTTGGTGCGCGCCAATAATCATGCCGATCCGTTTATTCGCGCGCTTGAGGTCGCGGGCATCCCCTATGAATTTTTATCTTCTTCCGGGCTGTTCCGACAAGACATTGTCCTGAATTGCTTTAATTTTTTGAAAATTATTGACCAGTACCACGAGTCAACAGCCATGTATCGTTTGCTTCGGTTGCCGTTTTTACAGTTCAAAGAAAGCGACATGCAGAAAATTACTGAGGCCGCGCGAAAAAAAAGCATCTCGTATTATGAAGCCGCCAAACGTGCGTTGGAGTTTCACCTTTCCGCAGAAGGCGCGCGCGTATGCTCTTCGCTTATTGATTGGATTCATGCCGGTATGAAGCGCACGCGATATGAAAAACCGACCGTTGTGCTGTATGAATTTCTTGAAGAATCCGGGTATCTCTCGCACCTTACTCATGGAGAATTGGCCGCATCCCGGCATATCATTCGTGACATTCATTTTCTCAAGCAATTTTTTGATTTTATCCGCGCGTATGAAGAAATCACGCCGGATGCGTCCCTCTCTTCATTTCTTGATTATTTTTCTTCATTGCTGGAATCAGGCGATGACGGAAAATTATTTCAGCTTGAGGATACTCCGGATTCGGTGAATATTATGACCGTTCACGCGGCCAAGGGGTTGGAATTTCGGTTTGTTTTTTTGGTGAATGTGGTGGAGGAACGATTTCCAACCCGCCCGAGGGGAGATAGCATTGAGATACCCCAAGAGCTTGTCAAAGAACGCCTCCCGGAAGGCGATTACCACATGCAGGAAGAACGGCGGCTTTTTTATGTCGGAATAACCCGCGCAAAGGAAGGATTGTATATCAGCTCTGCCGATGATTATGGCGGAGTGCGAAAAAAGAAACTAAGCCGGTTTCTTGCTGAGTTGGGCTGGGATATAAAGATACAGAAAGAAAAGGAATCAAAATCAACGAACGCGCTTGCGTCTACGGCAAGACATAAAAAAAAGCAGGAGCAACCTTCAGAACGGACGGCATTTGTGTACGAGCCGCCAAAATCATTTTCTTTTTCTCAAATTCGTTCGTATCAAAAGTGCCCGTATCAATATAAGCTTGCATATATATTAAAAATTCCGATCAAAGGAAATGCGCATTTTAGTTTTGGATCAACCATTCATAATACGCTCCAAAAATTTTACGCTCGTATTCAAGAATTGAACGGACTCAAGCAAGATTCTCTTTTTGGTCTCCCGGAAGCACCTTCCATAAGCTCAAATATCAGCGTCCCGCCGTTTGGGGAACTTTTAAAGTTGTATGAAACCTGCTGGATTGATGATTGGTACCAGTCCAAGCGCCAGCGAGAAGCGTATAAACAAAAAGGGAAAGATATTCTTGAAGCGTTTTACGCATCTGAAGAAAATCAGTGGACCATTCCCGCGGCGCTGGAGTCATGGTTTCAAATTAAAATTGGGCCGTACGCAGTCAATGGACGCATGGATCGTGTGGATCGCTTGCCGGATGGAACGCTTGAAATTATTGACTATAAGACCGGCGCCCCAAAAGAGCGGCTGGCGGGAGAAGACAAGGAGCAATTATTGCTCTACCAAATCGCGGCCGAACGCCTGCCGGAGTATTCGCACATGGGAAGATTGGCGAAGCTCACCTTTTATTATGTGGAAAATACGTCCAAAGCGTCGTTTGTGGGAAGTTCAAAAGAATTGCGAGGGTTGGAAGAAACATTGGTCAAAACCGCGGACGCCATTCATGGAGGCAATTTTCAGGCCGTGCCAAATGCGCATATTTGCGCTCACTGCGATTTTCGGGATATTTGTGATTTTCGCGTATGACATTTTTTATTTTGTCTTTGTATGCTGCTCTTTTTGTGTGTTACGCCGGTGTTATTATTTTTTTTCTTTATACCCTCTATGCATTTGTCAAAGGAGCGCCGTTTGTCCCCACTGCGAAAAAAAATGTCAAAAAAATGCTTGCATTGGCGGATCTTCGTCAGACTGATGTATTGATGGATTTGGGTTCTGGAGATGGCCGCATTCTTTTTGCCGCCGCCCCAAACGTGCGGCAATGCATTGGCATAGAGATAAACCCGTTGTTGTATTGGTGGAGTCGCATTCGCACGCGCGTGAAGCGGTTGAACAATGTTCAAATTATTCGCAAAAATTTATGGGACGTTGACCTTTCATCCGTCGATGTGATAAGCCTTTTTTTTATTCATCCAAAAATGGGAAAACTCCTTAAAAAATTTGATGCAGAACTCAAGCCGGGCGCTCGCGTCGTCTCCTATGCATTTTCATTTCCAAATAGGGAGCCCGCGAAAAGAGAGGGCAATATTTTTTTGTATATCTTTTCTCCTTGATTTTTATCTCCTTCAGTGGTATGCTTCTTTTAAAGAAACGTATACCGATTTTTTGTTTTGTATGCCTTTTACTCCTCTTGGCGACGCCTTGAACAAAAAAGTATCCTCCCATTCTCCATTAAAAAAACAGGTGGAGGCGTCCCAGGCGGTGGACGCGGCAGTGACCATTTTTCAGGAACTTTTTCCTGCTGATTTGGCGCGGCACGCAAATCCCTTGTTTCTCAAAAACAGAACCCTCACGGTTTCCTGCACCAGTTCGGTAATGGCGCAGGAGATTCGGCTTCGACAGGCGGAAATTGTTGAAAAAATCAACGAAAAGCTTGGAAAGCCAGAAGTGGATCGGATCCGATATCTTGCCTGACGTATGGCAGAAAAAAATATTCGACGCATTGTCGTTAAAGTTGGCACGCATTTGGTGACTAAACAAGATGGAACATTGGATACTGCCATGATGCGGCGGCTTGTTTCCGATATCGCGGCATTACGGCAAAAGGGCATTGATACAATTTTGGTTTCTTCAGGCGCGGTAGCGGCCGGCAAGCGTCGCGTGACAACCAAAATTCCAACTGATCCTGTGGAAAAACGGCAGGTATTGGCCGCCATTGGACAAATTTCATTGGTAGAAACCTATCAAGAATTATTTACCGCTCATGAAATGGTGACAGCACAAGTGCTTTTGACGCGGGAAGATTTTCGCGATCGAACTCATTATATCAATATCCGCCGGTGTCTCGAAGCGCTCGTCAAGCATCATATTGTGCCTGTTTTGAACGAAAACGATGTTGTCGCGGTGACAGAAAAAATGTTTAGCGACAACGATGAGTTGGCCGGCCTTGTTGCGTCCATGATGAATGTTGATATGCTGATTTTTTTGTCCGCGGTTGACGGCATTTATGCGCGCGAAGGCGAAAAAAATTCTCTTATCAAGGTGATTGCCGCGGATGACCAATCCTGGAAGCAATGCATTCGATCCGATATTTCACAACGAGGGCGAGGAGGAATGGCGAGCAAATGCCGCATCGCGAAGCGTGTGAGCCATTTGGGTATTCAAACGCACATTGCAAACGGGCAGACGCCTCATATTCTTTTGGATATTATTCATGGAAAAAATCCGGGCACGGTTTTTCTTGAAGAAGAACGAATATCCATGATAAAAAAATGGATTGCGACCAGCGAACGGGATGTCCGCGGTTCGATTGTCGTTAATAACGGGGCCAAAGAAGCCATTTTTCAGACGGAAGCCGCGCGGAGCATCTTGCCGGTTGGCATCGTGCGGATTGACGGGTCATTTGAAAAAGGCGACATTTTGGAAATACTCGATGAGAAAGGCGAGCGTTTGGGTTTGGGAGTGGCGCAATACGGCGCGGAGACGGCAAAAGTCTCTTGCGGCAAAAAAGGAAAGAAACCATTAATTCACTACAATTTTCTTTATAAAGAATCAACATAATATGGCTTCGAACACGATGTCGCGACATATAGGTATTATTGGTTTGGGGCACATGGGAGGCGCCATGGCACAGGTGTTGTCCGAGGTTCTTCCGAAAGGATCGGTCTTTGGCGTTGATCCCCACGCAGAAAAAAGAAATCGGCTGAAAAAGGTCCGTACGTTTTCCAATGTTTCGGCCATGTTGCCGCACGTGGCCGCTGTTATTCTCGCAATGAAGCCGCAATCCTTTGACGCGTCCATGAAGGATATGGGTGGCATGCTTTCAGATAAACTCGTTATTTCTATAATGGCAGGGATTTCTTTGCCTGCATTGCAAAAAAAAACAGGGTCAAAGCGTTGTATTCGGTCCATGCCTAATTTGGGCGTTCAGACAAGACAAGGGGTTATCGGCTGGGTTTCAGGTTCTCTCGTTTCAAAAAAAGAAAAAAAATATGTTCAGATGTTATTTTCTACAATGGGTGAGAGCATTGAACTTAAAAAAGAATCTGAGATCAACAGCTTAGGCGCGATATCCGGGTGCGGGCCGGCATATTTTTTTTATCTTACCAATCTTTTGGAGCAATACGCAAAACAATGCGGTCTTTCTCGCAAAGACGCCGGGCGCGCGGCGCGAATGACCTATATTGGGAGCGCGTCATTGTTTGAAAAAGATCATGTGTCGGGAGAAGAGTGGATTGCCCGTGTTGCGTCAAAAGGCGGCGTCACGGAAGAAGCGTTGCGTGTGTTAAAAACAGAAGCAGTGGGCGAACGTTTTTTTCGCGCGTTTCAGTCGGCGGTTCGTCGAACCGAAGAATTAGGAACATAATGCACTATTATGATTCATAAAATATCACCCAAATTAAAGGCAACAATTCGAACGCTTGCGCGCGTCAAAGACGCGAGCATGTCGCTTCAGGATATCCCCGAAAAAACAGTCAATGCGGTGTTGAAAGATCTTGCGTCTGCATTAAAGAAAAACAATGAGAGTATTCTTCGCGCCAATCGTCGCGACTGCCGCTCAATGAGCGTTGAAAATCCAATGTATGACCGTTTGCTTCTGACGAAAGAACGAATTGACGACATCGCGCGCGATCTTGATACGGTTGGCGGATTATCGTCTCCGGCCGGCAGAATCGTTGAAAAAAGAGATCTTCCAAACGGCCTTCATCTTGAAAAAAAAATCGTACCGTTTGGCGTCATTGCGATTGTCTACGAAGCGCGCCCAAACGTGACCGTTGATGTCTTTTCGCTTTGTTTTAAATCGCGAAACGCGTGCGTTTTAAAAGGCGGAAGCGAAGCCTATCATACGAATACGGCCCTGGTTCGCTTGATTCATGCCATTCTGAAAAATCATGGCATTGATCCGTTTGTCATCTATTTACTTTCTCCGGATCGCTCTGTTCTTCGTACGGTATTGCAGGCGGAAACGTGCGTGGACCTCGTCATTCCTCGGGGCGGGCAGTCTCTTATTTCATTTGTCAAAAAAAACGCGACAGTTCCGGTCATTGAAACCGGTGCTGGCATTGTGCATACATACATTGATAAAAGCGCGGAAATAGCAAAAGCGGCCGCTATTATTGAAAATGAAAAAACTCGGCGGCCGAGCGTATGCAATGCGCTTGACACGCTTTTGGTTCATCAAACCGTCCTGCCTCATTTCTCTCAAATACTCGCGCCTCTTGCCGCAAAAAAAGTCAGAATTTTTGCGGATCAAAAAAGTTATCGTATTATAAAACAAACATATCCTCGCTCTCTCTTGCATCGCGCAAAGCCAAAACACTTTGGGACGGAATTTCTTTCCCTCGCCCTTTCCATAAAAACGGTTGCCTCTCTCAAAGAAGCGCTGGATCATATTCAAATTTATAGTTCTCGTCACAGTGAAGCGGTGATTGCTGAAGACAAGATCGTTCAAGAGTCCTTCCTTCGTCTGGTTGATGCGGCGGCAGTGTATGTCAACGCCTCCACAGCCTTTACCGATGGAGCACAGTTTGGCTTGGGAGCAGAAATTGGCATAAGCACCCAAAAGCTCCATGCGAGAGGTCCTATGGCTCTTTTTGAGCTCACCACGTATAAATGGCTTATCCGCGGGAATGGCCATATCCGGCCATAAGCATTTTTTTGAAGGCCGTGCGCGACTTGTCAAGACAGAAGAAAAAAGATACACTCTCTTTGTATGACCCTTCACCAGTACGTTTATAGCATGCTTATTGCAACCATATTGTGCTGGGTGTCGTGGTTTTTTGTTCTTTTTACGGTTGATCCGTTTCAAGAAAATACGGTTGGTTTTTCTCTTTTTTACCTCAGTCTTTTTTTTGCCTTGCTCGGGACTATTTCTCTTATTTCGTTTGGCGTCTACCGCTATTCCACTTCTGCGGTATTGCCTATGTACCGGTATGTCAAAAAAAGCTTTCGAAACGGTGTTGCTCTCGCCGGCATGATCATCTTTCTTTTATATCTTCAAGAGCACGCTCTCTTGCATATATGGAACTTGAGTATTTTTTTTGTTGTTCTTGTCCTTATTTTCCTTTTTTCCATTTCAACCAATGGATCGCGATCCTCTGTGGGTCATCCCGTATTGAAGTAGTATTCTATGCGTCAGTCAATTCTTTTCACCAAAACACTGAAAGAAGCGCCAAAAGATGAGGTGAGCAAAAATGCGCAATTTCTCATTCGCGGCGGGTTTGTGGATAAATTGTTTGCCGGAGTCTACAGCATTCTTCCTCTTGGCGTAAAGGTCTTGTCTCATATCGAACACATTGTCCGAGAAGAACTTTGCCGCATTGATGCGCAAGAGGTCTTTCTTCCCGCTCTTCACCCGGTTGAGAACTATCAAAAAACAGGTCGTGACGGGATTGATGTTTTGTTTTTTACAGAAATGCACGACGGAAAACGGCTGGTGCTTGGCCAAAGCCATGAAGAAGTGGTGACACCGCTGTTGCAAAAATACGTCCAATCCTATAAAGATCTTCCGAAATCGGTTTTTCAGTTTCAGACAAAATTTCGAAACGAATTGCGCGCAAAATCGGGGATTATGCGAGGAAGAGAATTTCGCATGAAAGATATGTATTCTTTTCATGAAACACAAAGTGATGCGGATCGGTATTATGCGCTGGTTGAAGATGCATACAGGAAAATTTTTGACCGTCTCGCGCTCGGGGAAGCCACCATAAAAACCTATGCCTCCGGGGGAACATTCTCAAAGTATTCTCATGAATTTCAAACCATAACTTCTTCGGGAGAGGACACTATTTATCTTTGCGAATCCTGCCGGGTGGCTATAAATAAAGAAATTATGGCGGATGTCAACGGGCAATGTCCGGAATGCGGCAGTCGTGCGCTTGAAGAAAAAAAAGCAATTGAAATTGCCAACATTTTTAAACTGGCGGACCGATTTACGAATGCGTTTTCTTTTACCTATACCGATCAAGAAGGAAAAAAACATCCCGTCATCATGGGTTGCTATGGCCTCGGCATAACGCGCACGCTCGGCGCTATTGTCGAGGTGCACCACGATGAAAAAGGAATTATATGGCCGGAAAGCATTGCGCCGTATGCGGCACATCTTGTTTCGTTGTGTACAGAACGTGCCGATGTGGAGGCCGCTGACGAGCTGTATCATCGTCTTGTTGCGCAAGGAAAAGACGTGCTCTATGACGATCGTGCCGGGTTGAGAGCAGGGGAAAAATTCGCCGACAGTGACCTTATCGGTATTCCCAAACGCGTTATTGTGAGTCCAAAGACACTTGCAAATAATACAGTTGAAGTCCGGCAGAGAAGCGGAGGAGAACCGGAGTATGTGTCGCTTTCCGCCATATGATGAAATCAGTCTTTGGAAAATTTCGTCATGACATTGGCATTGATCTTGGCACCTCGAACACATTGGTGTATGTTCGAGAAAAAGGCATTATTATCAATGAACCGTCGGTTGTCGCCATCAATGCAAAAACAGGGCATATTCTTGCGGTTGGCCATGAAGCCAAACAAATGCTTGGCAAAACGCCGTCGCATATTGTGGTCACCCGTCCGCTCACCAATGGCATTGTGTCCGACTATGAAGTAACGGAAAAAATGCTGAAGTATTTTATTGACAAAGCCTATGAGGGCGGCTTTTCTTTGATGTCACGGCCGCGGGTGGTTATTTCTGTTCCGTTGGAAGTGACCGAAGTGGAAATGAAAGCGGTGGAAGATGCCACTATTGCGGCTCGAGCGCGAGAAGTATTTTTAGTACAACAGCCTATGGCTGCCGCAATTGGTTCTCGGATGCCCGTGCGCGATCCTATTGGCAACATGATTGTGGATATCGGCGGAGGAAACACCGAAGTGGCCGTCATTTCTTTGAGCGGAGTGGTTATTTGGAAATCCATTCCCATTGCCGGTGATGAAATGAACAGAAATATTATTCAATACGCGCGAGAAGTCTTTAATTTGTTTGTGGGAGAGACGCATGCGGAACAAATAAAAATAAAACTGGGCTCAGCGGTTCCCTTGGCAGAGCCGATGGAATTTCCTATGCGTGGTCGTGACGTGGTCACCGGTCTCCCAAAAGAAATTATGGTGACGAACGAGGATATCCGCGAAGCCTTGAGCCGCTCCGTTCGCGCTATCACCGATTTGGTGAAAATGACGCTTGAAGTGACGCCGCCGGAATTGACCGCCGATATTCATGAACGGGGCATCCTGTTGGCGGGCGGGGGATCGCTCTTGCGGGGCATTGATCAATGTATCGCCGAAGCGGCGGAAATTCCCGTTCGTATTGCAGATGATCCCTTGACCGCGGTCGTGCGCGGGACAGGAATTTTTCTTGAGGATGAACAATTGTTGCGAGAAGTGGTTTTGCCTTCTTCTCGTGAAACACGAGATATATAATATGCGTTCGCGTGCCAGGTCATTGTTTGGCATTTCGACTGTTATTCTCACAGTCATTTTTTTTCATTATTTCGGCTTTCTCTACCAGGTGGAAGAATTTTTTCGTCGCGTTATTGGGTTTGGATCAGGAAAAATATACGCCCTGACCAGCTCGGTAGAATCCGCTCCGGAGTCGTTTGATACGGTGGACGCGTGCGTGGCTTCTCTTTCCAATTGTCGAACCCTCTCAGAGCAGATGGAGATTGACCGAGCGGCCTTTGAGCTGTTGCAGGAAGAAAATGTCAATCTTCGCAATCAGCTTCATTTTATTGCGGAAAGAGGATTTATTACGGTGGGTGCCGATGTCATCGGGAAAAACAGCGATCCCGTAGGAAATATTCTTATTTTAAATCGAGGAAGCAATGATGGCATTTTTGCTGGAGCGCCCGCTATTGTCGGCGGGGGTTTGTTGGTTGGAAAAGTTGTTCAGGCAGATCCGCATACTTCATTATTACAACTGGCGAACGACAATCGAAGCCGATTTGCGGCGACTATTTTGAACAGGGAACGCAGTATTGGCCTTGTGGAGGGAGGATACGGTATTAGTGTGGAAATGAATTTTATCCCGCAAAATGAAACGGTGAATATCGGCGATCAGATTATTACGTCGGGCCTTGAAACACCCATGCCGCGAGGACTTATCATCGGGAGGGTGGAATCCGTCGAAAAAGAGCCGTATCAGCCCTTTCAGCGCGCTGTGCTTCATCCGGCGGCCGATATGGATGCGATCGCGCAGGTCTCGGTCATTATCGGATATTAATTCCGTATGAAAATTTTTTTTCGCGTCATGTTTCTTTTTTTCTTCGTTATACTTTTTACCTGCGTATGGATTGGTTTTTTTTCCGTGCTCCCTTATCCCTTTTCGCAAATCAATGTCGCTTTTCTTCTTCTATTGAGTTTTTTGCTTTGGAAAGAGTCCGGCATAGTCGTGTGGATGAGTTTTGCGTTTCATTTTTTTTTGGAATTATTTACCGCTTCGGCATTTGGCATTGTTTTATTTTCCGGCACCATGACTATGTTGATTGTTTTTTGGCTGTATCAATTTGTTATCACCAATCGTTCTTGGTACGCAACGCTGTTTCTTTCCGTGTTGGCCCTCGTGGTGTATCGAATTCTTTTTTTTCTTCTGATTTTTTTGGAGGGCGTCTGGTCTGCTGACGCGGCAGGAGGAGTGTCTCTATCCTCTTTTTTTCCGTTTGTTTTTTGGGAGGTAGGGCTCACTTCCCTGGGAGTGGTTGCCATTTTTTTTGTGTTGAATTTTTTTTCGCGTCGCATGAGTACGGCCTTGATACAACGATGAGGAAGATTTTTATATGAGGAACCATCCTTTTTTTCCTTTTGAGAGCGATGATGCATTTGTGGCGGAGCATCATTCGTTTGATTCATCTCAATCAACGCTTCTGGAAGAGTCGGTTTTTTTTGATCATTCATTTGGAAAGCAAACAGAAATGCCCAAGCCAAAGATGCATCTCGCATCGTTTTTTTCCGAGCGTAGCGCGCTCGCGCTCTTTCTCTTTTTTTGCTTTGTATTTTTAGGCATTGTGATTCGTGTTTTGTCTCTCCAAATTATTCATGGGTCCGCGTATCGAGTTTTGGCGGAAGGCAACAGGCAGAGAACGGTGCCTATCCCGTCCGAACGCGGTTTGATCTATGATCGGTATGGTGTGCAACTGACAAAAAATATTCCTAATTTTTCTCTTGCGCTGACGCCACAAGATCTTCCAAAAAATGAAGAAGAGCGCAATCAGGTCGTCTTGCGCCTTGCAGAAATTACCGGGAAAAAACCGGAAACCATTCGCGATACGCTCAATGAGTATGGAAATTATAGTTATGAGTCGATTATTCTTGAAGAAGATTTGGAGTATGAGACGGCGCTCTCCATTCAAATTGCGGCGGGAGATCTCCCGGGACTTTTCATTCATCGGGGTAGCAAGCGGTTGTATCTTTTTGACCAAGAGAATGCTGCTCTGTCTCATGTGGTGGGATACGAAGGAAAATTGAGCCCTGAAGAATTGGAAGAGCGGTATAAGGATGGATATCTTCCGTCAGACTCCACCGGCAAGACGGGTTTGGAATATACGTATGAATCGGTCATGCGGGGAACATATGGCGACCGCCACGTGGAGGTGAACGCGCTCGGACGCGAACGAGCCACATTGAGCGAACGCGCGCCGACGCCGGGAGATCATTTGATTTTGGCAATTGATGCAACCATGCAAAAAAAAATGGAAGAAATCATTAAAGCACGGCTCGCCGAATTTCAAAAAACGCGCGCGGCGGCGGTTGTTATGGATCCAAACACCGGGGAAGTCATGGCGCTCGTGAGTATCCCGTCATTTGATAATAATGATTTTTCCGGCGGGATTTTGCAAGAACAGTATGAGTCCTATATTGGTAATCCGGACAAACCGCTCTTTCCGCGCGCCATTTCCGGAATGTACCCTTCAGGGTCGATTATCAAGCCCGCTATTGCGTCCGCCGCGCTTGAAGAGGGGATTATCACCCCGCAGACTTCTTTCCTTAGTACCGGCGGGATCCAGGTCGGTCCATGGTTTTTTCCCGATTGGCTTGCCGGCGGCCATGGCCGGACCGATGTGCGCCGCTCCCTTGCCAATTCGGTCAATACGTTTTATTACTATATTGGCGGAGGGTACGGAGATTTTGAAGGACTCGGGATAGACGTCATGACCGCATATTTGCGGCAGTTTGGCCTCTCAGCACCCCTTGGCATTGATTTGCCGGGCGAGGCTTCCGGATTTTTACCATCAAAAGAATGGAAAGAACAGACCAAGCATGAACGGTGGTATATCGGGGATACCTATAATATCTCAATCGGCCAAGGAGATTTGTTGGTCACACCGCTTCAGGTGGCGGCCATGACCAGTGTTATTGCCAATGGCGGCACGCTCGTCAAACCGCACGTGGTCACGCACGTGGTTGACGGACACACGAAAGAACAAAAAACAATTCCAAACTTGCCTATCCGAAAAGAGGTCGTTCATTCTTCGCATTTGGACGTCGTTCGCCTTGGCATGCGCGATTGTGTTGTGTATGGATCTTGCCGACGGCTATCGCTTCTATCATTGGATATCGCCGGAAAAACAGGAACAGCCCAGTGGAGTTCGCTCAAGGAAAATCATGCGTGGGTTACGTCATTTGCCCCGTTTGAAAATCCGGAAATTGTGGTAAGCATTTTGATTGAAGAAGGCGAAGAGGGGAGTAAGACCGCTATGCCTATCGCATATGATTTTTATGCCTGGTGGTCCGCATACAGACAAGAAACGAAACCGTGCGCCCTTTCGTCCTGTGGATAGAATTGTTGACCCTGGTTGAAAGGTTGTTATACTATCTTTATTCCGCATGAAGGCGGTTTTATTTATTCTTCCCAAAGGGCATGTGATATGGCGAACGAAGAAAAACAATATCTGAGTCAAGAGAAGTTTGACCAACTCAAAAAAGAATTGAAACACATCAAAGAGACACTTCTTCCTGATCTCGCGAAACGGATTGATGACGCGCGACAGATGGGCGATTTGTCGGAAAATGCGGAGTACCATCAAGCGAGAGAAGAAATGTCGTGGACGCAAAGCAGGGTAAAAGAGATAGAATATATTTTGCAAAACAGTGAACTTATCAAAACGACAACCCATGGCACCCATGTTGTTGCCATTGGTTCGACGGTGGAATTGCAGATGGGGAAAATCACAAAACAATTTACTATTGTGGGCGCTCAGGAGGCGGATCCGCTTGCGGGAAAAATTTCCAATGAGTCTCCCCTTGGGCAGGCGCTTCTCGGAAAAAAAGTCGGAGAACGTGTCTCTCTCACTGTGCCGGCAGGCCTTCAAACCTATACAATCTTGGATATTGTATCATAAGGTCAAAAGGATGATGGGTCATAAAAACAGCGGAAAAAAGAGGTTTTTCCTCTTTTTTTTGTTTATCCAATCCTATTTGATTCATTCAAAAAAATTTGCTACACTATGAGGACTTTGACACTTAGCCTTATTGTATGGGTGATTTTTTGAATATCAATGATGAACGAAACGTACGATTGCAAAAACTCGAGGATCTTAAAAAAGCAGGGGTTAATCCTTTCCCTGCCCGTGTTCCTCGCATGCAGAGCATACACCAGGCGCTCGCGGCAGAAGAGGGCGAGACAATGACCATTGCCGGGCGAATTATGAGCAAGCGAGAGATGGGAAAATTGACTTTTTGCCACGTTCAAGATGAATCCGGAAAAATCCAAGTTGTATGCAAACAGGACGATTTGGGAAAAGACGAATACGCATTTTTTTTGAAAAAAATAGATATCGGGGATATTGTCTCGTTTCATGGCACGCGATTTCAAACCCACAAAGGGGAACCCTCAATTCTCATTCAATCATGGACTTTGGCCACCAAATCGCTTCTTCCATTGCCTGATAAATTTCATGGGCTTCAGGACGAGGAAACACGTCTCAGAAAACGCTACCTTGATCTTTTGTTCAATCCGGAAATGAAACAGCTTTTCCGTCTCAAGGCGGCATTTTGGAAAAGTATTCGTGATTTTCTTATTCGCGAAGGATTTTTTGAAGTGGAAACGCCATATTTGGAAACCACGACCGGCGGCGCTGAAGCGCGTCCGTTTCAAACACATCATCATGATTTTGACATGAATGTCTACTTGCGCATTTCAGTGGGAGAATTATGGCAAAAACGACTGCTGGCCGCAGGATATGAAAAAACGTTTGAAATTGGAAGAATTTTTCGCAATGAAGGAAGCAGTCCGGAACATCTGCAAGAATTTACGAACGTGGAATTTTATTGGGCATATGCAGACTACAAGGATGGCATGAAACTCACGGAAAGACTCATTCAAACGATTGCCGAGGAAGTGTTTGGCACAACCACATTTCATACAAAAGGATTTGACTATGATGTCGCGGGCGATTGGCCGAGAATTGATTATCGGGAAGAAGTACTCAAACAAACCGGTATTGACATTCTCACTGCATCCGAACAAGAGATGACACAAAAGCTTGAGGAACTCGGGGTCGATTTTGAAGGAAAAAATAAAGAACGGCTCATGGATAGTCTATGGAAATATTGCCGGAAACACATTGCCGGTCCAATTTTTTTGGTCCATCACCCGAAATTGGTTTCGCCGCTTTCAAAGGCCATGCCGGAAAATCCGGATCTTACGGAACGCTTTCAAGTCATTATCGCGGGCGCTGAAGTCGTTAATGGATTTTCCGAACTCAATGATCCGGTGGACCAACGGCAACGGTTTGAACTGCAACAGCAATTGATTGAAAAAGGGGACGCAGAGGCAATGATGCCGGATTGGGAATTTGTGGAAATGCTGGAGCATGGGATGCCCCCGGCATGCGGATTTGGAATGGGAGAAAGGCTTTTCGCTTTTTTTGTGGATAAGCCGATTCGAGAATGTCAGCTGTTTCCACTGATGAAGCCAATAAGCGGAGAAGAGAAAGAAGAGGATTGATATCATTATCCGGAATAGCGTATGAAAACAGTGATGATTTTTGGGACATTTGATATTGTTCATTTTGGGCACATTCATATGTTTGAAGAGGCAAAAGCGTATGGCGATCGGCTTGTTGTTGTTGTCGCGAGAGACGCCAATGCCGAAAAAATCAAAGGCATGGCCCCATTTCATTCTGAAAAAGAACGGAAAGGTCTTTTGACATATATTTCATTGGCGGATGAGGTCGTATTAGGAGATAAAAACGATCCGTATAAAATTATCAGTCATATCAAACCAGACATTATTGCGCTTGGGTATGATCAAAAAGTATTTGTCGATAAACTGGTTCACGCTATTTCTGATTTTAAGCTTGAAATTCGAATCGTGCGATTGTCGGCATGGAAACCGGAAAAATTTAAAACGTCCAAAATTAGACGGTATATTGAAAAGGTGACATAAAGATTGGCATATGGATATAACCATTCTTTTGGCGACAACCAATAAAGGAAAAAAAGAAGAATTGCGGCAGGGTTTGCTCCATCTTCCTTTTTTATCTGTGCTCACTCTTGAGGATTTAGGCATGTCTTTTCCTCCTCCGGACGAACCTGCCGAAACGATAGAAGAAAATGCAATTATTAAAGCGCGGTATTATGCGCAAAAAACGAACATGGTGACACTTGCGGATGACGCCGGTTTATTTCTCGATGCGGTGCCAGGGTGGCCGGGGGTGAAAAGCGCGCGGGTCGCCGATACCAGTGACGAAAAATGCAAAACGGTTTTAAACAAATTATCAGAAAAGCCGGATATGAAAAGAACGGCCTCGTTTCAGGTGGCGCTGGCATTGTGCGATCCACAACAGGATTCTCTTTTTGTATCTATGGGGAAAATACACGGACGCATTCTTTCTGAAATTCCTGCGGCTCCTGCCAAGATGGAGTATGGATTTAATCGAATTTTTTATGTGACGGAAAATGATGCCTATGGCCGTCCGGTCAATAAAACATATGGCGATATGACTGTTCAAGAAAAAAATGATATCAGCCATCGGGGAAAAGCCATGAGCACCATGCGATATTTTATTCAACAAACCTATGGCGGGCAACACATCGTGGTTCCGCTTGCATTGATTATTCGAGAAGGAAAAATTCTCATGAGCCAGCGCAATGATCCGCATGTGCCAGAGGTTCACGGACGGTGGGAATTTCCGGGCGGAAGCGTTGAAATGGGCGAAGACATTGAAGAAACGCTCAAAAGAGAAGTATACGAAGAAGCGGGGTATGCCATCGAAATTGTTGACCAGATCCGGTATGTTGGCATTGATGAAGTGCAGAGATTTGAAAAACATGTGCATTTTCAAGTGTATCTCCTTATGTATATAACTCGAATTATTGGAGGAGACGGAAAGGGGAGCGACGAGGAAGTGCTGGACAAGCGATGGTTTGGTCTTGATGAGGTTCTCTCCTATCCATTGGTTGGTAATAATGCCGTTTTATACAAACATATATTGCCAGAATTGAAGAAAAGCCTTGCTACTCACAAATTGTAATCTCTACGCTATGCTTGATATCTCTTTTATACGGTCGTACCCGGAACGGGTAAAACAGAATTGCGTCAATCGCCGTGTCGTTTTCGATGTGGACGCATTGTTGGCGCTTGATGAAAAGAGAAAAAACATACAGGCACAAGTGGATGTATTGCGGGCAAAAAGAAATGCCATGTCAAAAACCAAGCCAACCGAAGACCAGATTATCGCTCTGCGGGCATTGGGCGATGAAATCAGAGAAGGCGAGCGTATTCTTGAATCAACTCACGAACAATATGCCGCCATGCTGAAAACAGTTCCGAATCTCACCCATCCGGATACGCCGGTCGGAGGAGAGGAAGATTTTGTCGTTTTGGAAATTCAGCACGAGGCGCCGGCATTTGATTTTGAACCCAAAGATCACGAAGCGCTTCTGACCAATTTGGATATGGTTGATTTTGAGCGCGGAGCCAAAGTCACGGGAAGCAAATTTTATTTTGTAAAAAACGATTTTGTTCGCCTTAATCAGGCATTGATCCAGTACGGCATGGAAATTCTCTCGCAGAAAGGATTTGTGATTATGGAAACACCGGATTTGGCGAAGCAGGATATTCTTGTTGGCGCCGGATTCAATCCGCGAGGCGCAGAAAAGCAGATATATAATATTGAAGAAGAAAATTTGAGCCTTATTGGCACGGCCGAAATTACGACACTTGGGTACCATGCCGATGAAGTTCTTGATCTTGGCAAAGGGCCGCTTCGCTATGCCGCGCTGTCACATTGTTTTCGGACCGAAGCGGGATCGTATGGACGGACCAGCAAAGGCTTATACCGGGTGCATCAATTTACCAAATTGGAAATGTTCATTTTTTGCAAGCCAGAAGAGAGCGAATCTCTCCATCGCGAATTGTTGGATATAGAGAAAGAAATTTGTGATGGATTGGAACTCGCATATCGCGTTATTGATGTGGCCTCCGGAGATTTGGGCAACCCCGCATACCGAAAATTTGATATTGAAGCATGGATGGTTATGAAGCAGGGGTATGGGGAAATTACCAGTACAAGTAATTGTACGGATTATCAGGCTCGCCGTCTGAACATACGGTATAAAACAGAAAAAGGAACCGACTTTGTCCATACGCTGAACGGCACCGCCATTGCGCTGAGCCGTTTCCCCCTTGCATTTGTGGAACAACATCAACAGAAAGACGGGCGCATTCGCATTCCGGAAAAACTTCGTCCATTTTTCCACAAAGAGTATATCGGCTAATGCTCTCTTGGTTTGTTCCATTTTTTTTGTATGTACCATTTGGTTATTCTTCCGGGGTGGGGAGGAAGTCATACAACCTGGCAAGAGTTTGTTGCTAAGGCAAATGCGGTGTTTTCAAAAGTAACCGTTGTTGACCTTCCCTGTTTTGGAGACGAACCATGCCCGCCGACCGTGTGGGGGGTCGAGGAATATGCGCAATTTGCATTTGAACGATTGCGTCATTTTGGAAGCGATTTCCCGCTTGTATTATTGGGGCATTCATTTGGCGGCCAGGTTGCCACGTATCTTGTCTCTCAGTATCCTGTCCGCTTCGCGGCGCTTATTTTGGTCGGCGCGGCAGTGGTGCGGCCTCGGCATGCGATTCGTCGGTTTTTTTTTGGTTTTGGCGCTCGATTAGCCCGTATCATGTTTCTTTTTTTTCCATTTCAAAAACAGAAAGAGCGTCTTAAAAAATTTTTCTATGCGCGATTTCTGCATTCAGATTATGCGACAACGACAGGGATATCCCGCGACATATACCAAAACGTTATTCGCCAAGACATGCGTGCATTTTTGCCTTCTATTGCGATGCCGACGTTGGTGGTTTGGGGGAAAAAAGATAAAGTCACGCCAGTTCGACACGGAAAAAAAATGGCACGCCTTCTTCCAAATGCCACATGGGTATGCATACCAAATGGTCGTCATGGATTGCATCACCACCCAACGCAAGCCGTATTGCTTCGCGCCATAGAAGAGTTTTTACGGCTATGACCATTCCTGAATTTTCTCCTCTCAATCTCAGCATCTTTCTCCTGTGGTTTGTCAGCGCTTTTTTGGATTATGCCGATCATTGTTCTCTCTGGCAACTCAAAGAATACCGGTGGGATAAATTTAAAGATTTTCTTTCAACAAAACAAGGAAAACAGTATTTTTCCAGTTATGCATTGTTTTTCCGGACACTGTTTGCGCTCTGTATATTTTTCTGGCCGCTCAATAGCGTTTTTGGACTCAAAATAATTCTTCTTCTCTTCTTGAGTGCAGATGTTTTTTTTGGAGCGCACCGTGCCGTGCGCCACGGACTCCGGCGGCCTCGGTTTACCCTGCGAGCTATCGCTACGGTCGTTTTTTCACTTTGTATTGAATTTTCTTTCTTGTTTTTTTATCGTGATTGGTCGATTATTGCTGTGGTATTCCTTTTTCGTTTTTACGTCAGCACCGCGGTGGTATTTTTTCTGGATATTCCAAGAAGCATATACAAACGATGTCTTGTCACATACGCAACAAAAAAAATAGCAAAATATGCAGACATGGTTGTGATCGGCGTCACCGGGAGCTATGGCAAAACCAGCGTGAAGGCGCATCTTGTCCACCTCCTCTCCTCATCCTTTTCTGTTTGTGCCACTCCCGGAAATGTCAATACGGAAATTGGCGTTGCGGCGTTTATCCTCAAAACATCATTTGTCGGCGTTCGAGTGTTTGTGGTTGAGATGGGCGCGTACAACATAGGAGAAATCGCCCAATTATGCCGCATGGTCCGGCCGAAAATTGGCATTCTTACCGCCATCAATGAACAGCACCTTTCCTTATTTGGCTCCATACGAAATATCCAAAAAGCAAAATATGAACTGCTCCGTTCAATTCCGCAAGATGGACTTGCCATCACCAATAGCGATAATCCATATTGTCGTGAATTTTTGCATGAGCTGACCGCTCAGGTGGAAACATTTGGCGGAGATGAAGGAGAAAAACCGACCTTTTTGGTTTCGTTCATTGAACAAACCGCGGAAGGCCTTCATGCGGCCGGCGTTTACAAAGGAAATAAATGGTCGTTTCTATTTCCCAAAATTATTGGGGAGTATCAGATGGTCAATATCGCGCCCGCCTATATTGCCGCTCGATTTTTAGGCGTTCCAGATTTCGTATTGGAAAAACAATTTTTGACCATTTGCAATCCATCGCACGCGCTTTCGGTGGTTCCTTATGGAATGTCCGAAGTAATTAATGATTCCTATAATTCAAATCCCGATGGATTCCGAGTTGCTTTGGAGCGCCTTGCTTCATTTCCGTCTTCTGTGCCTCGTATTGTGGTGACAAGGGGCATGATGGAATTGGGGGAACGAAGCGAGATCCTCCACGAGCAAATTGGAGAAGAAATTTCTTTTATTGCCGATGAATTGGTCGTTATTACCAAAGATTTTTATGAACCCCTCAAAAGGGGCGTTGGAGAAAAGTCTCGGACAAAAGTGGTTCTGAAAGAAAATCATGAAGCATTGCTTGCATATATTCAAACATTTAAAAAACGCAAAGCGGTTCTTCTTTTTGAAAATCGGATTCCGGCAATGGTGCAAAAGGAAGTATTTGGTTTATAAGTATATATGTCTCTCTTACAAAGGACTATTTTTACAGGATTCAGTCCAAATAGTACGGGAACACACGTAAAAATTGCGCTATCATATCTTTTTTTGCCATGGAAATGGTTTTCATTGCGAAAAGGCGAGGCGCTGGAAGAAACGAAACAAAAAATTCTTGATTATTTTTCCACCCCGCACGCTGTCCTCTTTGATAGCGGCCGTTCGGCATTGTTTTTTGCGCTCAAAGCGCTTGGCGTGGGAGAGGGGGATAGGGTTTTGGTGCAGGCCTATACCTGTGTCGTTGTTATAAACGCCATTCGGTGGGTCGGCGCCGAACCGGTGTTTGTTGACATTCGCGACGATTATACGATGGATCCGAACGATCTCAAACAAAAAATCAACCAAAAAGCGAAAACGCTTATTATCCAGCATACCTTTGGCCAGCCAGCGGCATTGGATGCGTTGTGCATGATTGCGAAAGAACACCGTCTCTCCATTATTGAAGATTGCGCGCATTCGTTCGGGGTGTCGTACAGGGGCCAGTACACAGGAACCTTTGGCGATGTGGGACTTTTTAGTTTTGGGAGTGACAAAAGCATGTCCTGCGTTCGCGGTGGCGCTGTCATAGTCCGTGATGCCGCGCTTGCAAAAAAATTGGAGGAGATGGAGCGTGGGCTTCGTCCGTCCTCATGGGTTAAAATAATACAGCATCTTATTCATGTCCCTGTTTTTTTTGTTGGCAAGGCAACGTATGGCTTTTTTGGTTTTGGAAAAGCGCTTCTTTTTTTGGCAAAATTTTTTCACATGACCAATCGAATTATGTATAAACCGGAAAAGCGGGGTAAGCCGGTGCCGTTTTACCCCAGACAATTTCCCAACGCGCTTGCCGATCTCCTGAAAGGAGAGCTCAACACCATTAATACGGTAAATGAAAAACGAAAAAAAATTTCGTTCATATATCGCGCAAAAATTTGTAATTCCTCCGTTCAGCATCCCGTGGACGATGTATCCTTTGTCCCATTGCGTTATACCGTTCGCACAAAAAATCCTGAGCGTCTCAGAGCATTTGCCAAAACGTATTCCATCATTCTCGGGGATTGGTATTCACAGGTTATCGCCCCGCAGACGTGTGATCTGTCGACGTTTGGGTATACGCAAGGAGAATGTCCTCTCGCCGAGAGAATAGCTGAGGAATCGGTGAATTTACCCACAGAAAGACACATGACGGAAAAAGACATCGCGCGCGTTGTCGAGATGATGAATGCCTACACGGACCATCCCGTATGACCTATTCTGTCCGACAAATTCATACAGGAGGGGAGTGGGATGACTTTTTACTGAAACAGCCATTCTCTCTTTTTATTCAATCATGGAAGAATGGGGAGTTTCACCGCGCGTTGGGAGAAAATTTTTGGGTATTCGGCGTATATGCCGATGGGGGAGAGCTGGTTGCGGGGAGTTTGGTTATCTCGGTCCACGCGAAAAGAGGAAATTTTCTTTTTCTTCCGTACGGGCCGATCATCAGCGGACATAAGGAAAAAAAGATTATTTTTAAAGTTTTTTTTCAGGCGCTCGAGCAATTCGCAAAAAAGGAACACTATGATTTTATCCGCGTCAGTCCTTTTTTTGAACGGCATGACTCCATGCTTTCTTTATTTCAAATTTTTGGATTTCATCCCGCACCCATGCATATTCTCGCGGAACATACATGGATATTGGACATATCTCCTCCACCCGAGATTCTTTTTTCACAAATGAAAAAAAATCACCGCAATCTTATTCATCGCTGTGAAAAAGAAGGCGTTCGTGTGGAAGAGACACAGGCGAGCGCGGCTCTCGAGCGGCTGAACGATATGACCGATGTTATTGAAAAACGTCATAAATTTCATCGTTTTTCGCGCCAATTCATTGATACGGAATTTTTCACGTTCGCCACAGACAATGAGGCGGTCATTTTTGAAGCTCGCCTTCCTGACGGAAGAGTGGATTCATCGGCAATCGTTCTTTTTTTTGGGAATATGGCGTGCTACCGCCACAGCGCCTCGCTTCAACAGGACAAACGTCTGCCAACGCCGTATCTGGTGCAATGGCATGTGATTCAAGAAGCACAGCGCCGGGGGATGGCGTGGTACAATTTTTGGGGTATCGCGCCAAGCGGCGCGTCCGCCCGTCATCCGTTTTTTGGCATCACGCATTTTAAAAAAGGATTTGGCGGAGAACAAAAGGACCTCATTCCGTGCCAAGATTTGCCGCTCTCGCCAAGATATTGGCTCAATTGGGTTATTGAGACATGCCGGAAAAAGAAACGGGGATTTTCTTAAATCAAAAATTTGTGTTTCGAAAAAAAATTTTTAATCATCATAAAATAAAACGACGGTGGAACCACCAAAAAAGGACGTTCCGCCATCTTTTTGACATGGCGCTTCCGCGCCAACGGGCTCGGCTTGGCACGCATCAATCCTATAATCCATATCGAAAAGAAACAAAAAAAGGAATATCAAAGACGACACGTCTGCTTTGTATCTGTTTTTGTATAAGCGTGACAGTTATAGCTTTGTGGCTCTTTCATCCGGTATTTCAAATACGCACTATAGACGTTGATGGTCTCCAACGTATCGAAGAACAGGAATTTCTTGATGTGATAACGGGAGTATTACATACCAAAAAAGGGTTCTTTTTTTCTGGAAGCGCATATATTCTTGTTGATCCCTCTGATATTGAATCAATTCTGAGAGAACGTTTTCCCATATCAGAGGTGGTTGTGGCAAAGGAATTCCCAAATACGCTGTCTCTCGCAATAAAAGAAAAAATTTCAACGCTTATTTATGACAACGGCCAAGAATATGCGTATGTTGGACTTGACGGAAAAATTGTTGAACGCCTGCGGATGGTGGGGGAGGACGAATGGCGAGAGAAAACGCAGATGGTCACGTCAACAGACGCTGAAGGAAATATCCAAGAAGAAAAAATTGTTATTGAACGCACGCACATTCCTCCTGCCGACAATCTTCATCAAGATTTTGGGGATTATCCAATTATCTATGACATGAGGCAAAAGGAAATACCTATTCCAGAACATGTCCTGAAGCAGGAATGGGTAGAGCGGAGCATTGCCTGGTTTCGCCTTCTTCAGGAGTATACGGATATTCGGCTGGAGTATGTCGCGCTCAAGGATGAAATGGGGTCTGCTGAAATACAGACGGATCACGGATGGAAAATTTTTGTTGATTTGACTCGCTCTGCAGATGATCAATTTCGAGATTTTCAAATTGTTTTAAAAGAAAAAATTCAAGAACAATCATTCCAGTATATAGATGTTCGCTATGAGGGGAGGGTATATTGGCAATAGTCCGGGGAGTACGCATGGGTGTTATTTTGAAATATGAATAGCGTCGCACAATGTATATTATACGACATATATATTTTAAATTCGTTCCCAAAATTTTTCATATGTCACCTTCAAAAGTCTTGCGTCGTCAAGCGCATTGTGGAGTGTAAAGCCTTTTTTGTCAACACCAAGCCAATCAAAAAACCTTTGCTTCCCCATTGAGTTTGGGTCAATGCCGTGCGCGAAGAGAATAGACGCAAAATCAATCGGTATCCAAAATGCGGGATGATGTTGAGGAGACCCAAAGAGCTGATACCAAAATATTGCATCGAACTGATTGACATAGGCCATGAGGTATGGTTTTTTCTTTTTGTTCGTGCCAATAAAGCGGCGAATCATTCCTTGCGCGGTTTCATGGCTTATTTTTTGTTGTGTCAGCGTGGGTAGCACATGTTTTTCTACCCATGGATGGACCTGCCCATCATGTTCAAATTCAATATACAGTTCTTTTCCGTTTGGTTTTACCATTCCCAAAGACAAAAGCGACCCCGTTCGAGTGTCGAGATCGCTAAATTCGGTATCAAAAAAAATAATATCGGGGGAGAAGGGATGTGGCAGAGAAGGAAGCATATTATATTATAATTCTCCCTGCAATTCTTCCAACAATTTTTTTCCTTTTCGGCTTATTTTTTTTGGCACACTCACCAAGACCTTTACAAACTGGCTCCCCCGTCCCCCGCCGTGCAGATACGGAATGCCGAGTCCTTTGAGACGAAATTGCTGTCCCGGCTGGGTTCCGGCAGGAATGACAAGTTTTTTGATGCCATCAAGCGTATGAATGTCCACGGTATCGCCCAATACCGCTTGCGGATATGAAATCGTCGTTTCTGTAAAAACATCTGCGCCATCGCGCTCAAATCCTTTTTCCTCATGAACATGCACTTGAATATACAGGTCGCCTGCCGTTCCTCTGATCCCGGCCGCCTCGCCTTTGCCGCTCAGCCGGATGGATTCTCCGTCGTTAATGCCTGCAGGAATTTTTGTGCGATACACGGATTCACTTCGAACCGTTCCGTCTCCTCCGCAATGCTGGCACATTTTTTCAGCCTTTTGCCCTTGTCCCCTGCATGTCGGACACGCGGTGACGGTTTGCATGGCGCCAAGAATGGTGCGTTGCATTTGCGCTACTTGGCCGCGTCCGTGGCAGGTGTCGCATGTTTTGAGAGAAGAACCGGGTTCCGCGCCGGAACCCCCGCACACGTCGCAGGAATTATTTTTGGTAAGGCGGATTTCTTTTTCCGTTCCAAAGGCCGCCTCGCGAAATGAAAGTTCGATATCCACCTGAATATCGCGTCCGCGGCTGTCTCTTCGCACTCTTCTGCCACCGCCGAAGCCAAACATATCTCCAAAGAGGTCGCCAAAATCCATGCCGCCAAAATCAAACTGGGATCCCCCGCCCTGGCCGCTTCTGGCCGCCCGCATAAAGTCTTCCCATGTCGCGCCACCCCCAAAACCGCCTTGTTGGTCAAAGGTGGCACCATATTGGTCGAATTGTTTTCTTTTTTCCGGATTGCCCAAGACTTGATAAGCTTCATTGACTTCTTTAAATTTTGTTTCGTCGCCGCCTTTTTTGTCCGGATGATATTTGTGGGCGAGTTTCCGAAACGCTTTTTTTATGTCGTCGTCCGACGAGTCTTTGCTTACGCCGAGAATATCATAATAATCTTTTGCCATGGTACGCGTATTTATTCTTGTTCAATTTTTTTCCAGGTAAGAGTTCCTTCGTTTGTTTGGAGTGTGAGTGTATCGCCGTTCTTCGTGATGGCAGAAAAACCTTCGCTTAATTCCGGATTCTGTTTTGCGACAAGAGCGAAGACGCCGTCAATAAAATACCAATTGCCCTCAATAAGCGGTTTGTCATTCAAAAAAGCACTGTAGGATCCATCTTCAAAAATAATAATTTTTTGGTAGGGTCCCTTTTCCACAGACCAGCTTCCGGTAATGTCTAATTTAGCTATCGTCCCGTTCTCTTTTTTGTCTGTCGTTTCTTTTTCATTTATGCTTTCTGCAATTCCTTCTTTGAGTTTGTCCATTTGCTTTTCTTTGATCGAATCTCCTGCCTTTTTCAGTTCCTCTCCCGCTTTGTCAACGGTTTTTTGGACGAATGGATTGATCTCCCCCGTCATTTTTTTGTAATCAATTTTTCCGGCGCCAGCCAAATACCCGAGTGCGCCAACAACAATAACGGCGAGAAGAAAGAGGGCTGATTTCATAATTTATGAGTGTTCTTGTATCGTGTCTAAAATGTATCCAACCAAAACAAAGATAATGAAAAGCGGGACAAGACCAATGCGTCGCATGTCAAAAAATAGCGCAGTGCCGCCGGCCAATCCATACAAAACAAGGAGGCCAACAATAAGAACAATTTGCCGGTGCTGTCTTTTTTTCTTCAAGATATGATCACGGAGCATAATTTTTTTACTTTTTTCCTTCATCGTCGACGACTTCCCCTTCAACCGTATCATTTTTAGGATCATTTGACTTTTGATCGTCCGGCGCTGTATTTTGTTGGTTTGGTCCGCCGCCTTTTTGCTGTTCTTGCTGGTACATCTTCATGCCAACGGCTTGCGCGGCCGTGGAAAGCGATTCAGATGCTTTTTTTATTGCTTCAATATCGTCTTTGTCTTTCAGTTCTTTCAGCGCGCCAAGCGCGTCGTTAACGTTCTTTTTTTCGTCATCCGTAATCGCGATTTTCTTTTCTTCCACGTCTTTCATCATTTTTTCTGTCGTATATATCATTGTATCAGCTGTATTTTTTACGTCAATCAATTCACGCTTTTTTTTATCTTCCGCCGCATGAATTTCAGCATCTTTTTTCATTTTTTCCACTTCTTCATCCGACAGCCCGCTTGACGCTTCAATGCGAATGGATTGCTGTTTGCCGGTTGCTTTATCTTTTGCAGACACATTCAAAATACCATTTGCATCAATATCAAACGACACCTCAACCTGGGGAACGCCGCGCGGAGCGGGTGGAATGCCATCCAAATGAAATTTGCCAAGCGTTTTGTTGCCGGCCGCCATTTCGCGTTCACCTTGAAGCACATGAATTTCGACACTGGGCTGATTGTCTTGAGCGGTGGAAAACGTTTGGGTTTTTTTTGTTGGAATGGTCGTATTTCGGTCAATAAGTTTTGTCATGACGCCTCCCATCGTTTCAATTCCAAGAGAAAGTGGCGTCACATCAAGCAAGAGGATTTCTTTTCCAAGATCGCCCTGGAGCTGTCCGGCCTGAATAGCCGCGCCAATCGCTACCACTTCATCCGGATTCACGCTTACATTTGGCTTTTTGCCAAAAAATTCTTCCACTTTTTTTTGAACGAGCGGCATGCGGGTCATGCCTCCCACCAGAATCACTTCCTGGATGTCTCCTTTTCCGTAGCCGGAATCTTTGAGCGCGTTTTGGACAGGGACCATTGTTTTTTCTACCAAATCCCCCACCAGCTCTTCAAGTTTTGCGCGCGTGAGTTTGAGATTTAGATGTTTTGGGCCATCCGCTCCGGACGTAATAAAGGGCTCATTGATTTCACTTTCCGGCGTGCTTGAAAGTTCAATTTTTGCTTTCTCGGCCGCGTCTTTCACGCGCTGAAGTGACAGTGGATCTTTGAAGAGATCAATCCCTTCGATTTTTTTAAATTCTTCCAAAATCCACTCAATAATTTTTTTATCAAAATCGTCTCCGCCAAGATGCGTGTCCCCGTTGGTTGCTTTGACTTCCACGGTTGACTGCCCCCCATCATCATGAGAAATATCAAGAACGGACACATCAAACGTTCCTCCGCCCAAGTCGTAGACGACAATTTTTTGATCGGTTTTTTTGTCAAAACCGTATGCAAACGCCGCGGCGGTGGGTTCGTTGATGATGCGGCTCACTTTGAGTCCGGCGATTTCCCCAGCCGCCTTGGTTGCCTGGCGCTGTGAATCGTCAAAATAGGCGGGAACGGTAATGACCGCTTCTTCAATTTTTTCTCCCAGTTTTTCCTCAGCGTCGGCTTTCAGTTTTTGCAATACCATGGCCGAAATTTCCGGCGGGTTGTAGTCTTTGTCCCCCATGGTGACTTTGACGCGATCCCCGTCTTCAATAATGGCAAATGGCATGTGTTGTTTGACGAGCTGTACTTCTTTGTCGCCCGGTTTTCGTCCAATAAGACGCTTGATGGAGTAGAGCGTATTTTTTGGATTGGTCACTGCCTGGCGTTTCGCCAATTGACCCACAAGGCGCTCCCCTGTTTTGGACATCGCAACCACCGACGGCGTTGTGCGGTTGCCTTCTTTGTTTTCCAGCACTTTTGGCTGTCCTCCTTCAATAATGGCCATGCAGGAGTTGGTTGTTCCAAGATCAATTCCAAGAATTTTTGGCATACATCGAAGTTATTATCTTAAGACTTTACTTTACTTATTCTGCAATAATTACTTTTGCCACCTTCACAACCTTTCCATTCAACATATATCCGCCATCAATTTCTTTGAGAATTATTCCGGACGGTGTGTCATCTTTTTTTTCTTCGCCCACTGCTTCATGGCGTTCGGGATCAAATGGTTCTCCTGTGGTTTTTATTTCTTCAATTTGATGTGCTCGTAAAATATCTCCAAATTGTTTCTGAATATACGCGATGCCTTTTTTCCAATTTTCCCACCGTGTCACATCCCCTTCCGACACATCATGCACAAAAGCTTTTTTAAAATTGTCATACACCGGAATAAACTCTTCCAAAATGTGGAGTTCGCTCATGGCCGCCCACTCCCCTCTCATTTTTTCTATTTCTTTTTTTAAATTCTGGTAATCGGCCTGCGCCCGAAGCCATTTGGTTTTGTGTCCCTCACATGACACGCAGGTCTTGTCTTGTTGCATCTGGTTGAGGAGATGCCGCGTGGGGGGGCATACGTCGGGCTGTTTCAGGGCTTCGTCAATAGTCATCCAACGGGTTTCTGTAAATTCTTCATTGGTTTTGCACGTCGGCCATCCGTCTACGCGTGCACGATATTCAAACGAAACAAAGTGCTTTGGGATATGATATTCTTTTGGTTCAATATATTCGGCATGTCCGAGATACTCCAATTCTTGTAGATCAAGCCCGACTTCTTCTTGTATCTCTCGCCTGGCGGCCTCTTCAATCAATTCATTTCTTTCCACATGTCCCCCCGGGATCGCCCATAGCCCCCCCCACTTTGGCATTCGGCCAAACCATATTTCCCCTTTTTCATTTTGAAGAACGAGGCCAACTATGACGGAAATATCTCGCTCTTTTTTTGGCACTGTTTCGGACATACAGTTTTTATATCATGTGTTGAATATAAGACAGACAGGACATATTTTTTGCGTAATTCATTCTTATGGGGCCAAAAATGGAAAAAAGCGTCATATGTTGATTTTTAAAACCAACAACACTGCACTCAGCGCCCAAAGGATTTTGCGATCCAATAAGTGACGTTACCTCTTTTTCTGACATCCGTTCAAGTAATGTTTCGATGTGTTTTTCGCATTCATCAAACATGGCGGAAACATCAACAGTAAGCGTAAAATTTTGAAACTCTGGCTGTGAAAATAGATTTCCAATGCCCGTATAATACACGACGTCGTCTCCAAAAGCAACGATAACCGCACTATTGGTATAGCTCGCGACAACCTTTGCAATGGATCTGGTTTTTTGTTTTTTAGTATTGGCTATTTCTTCAATTTTTTTCAATTCTGCCCGGGCATGCAGGGGTATGGATACGGGCCGCAAGAGGTGTTCCATGTAATAGATATATCCACGTTCTGTTGGAATTCGTCCGGCGGACGTGTGTGGGTGCGTTAAGAGTCCTTCTTCTTCCAATTCTCGCATTTCGTTTCTTACAGTTGCTCCGCTCACATCCATAACAGCTGTTTCAATCAAAAACTGTGACCCGATTGGTTCAGCCGTTTTAACGTAGGTTTCTATCACGAGCCGGAGCAATTTTTCTTTTCTTTCTTCCATACATTTGTGTCTGGAATTATCACTCTTCGCCTTTGAGTGATAATATAACACCAGGCGAAACCGTTGTCAAATTTGGTATCCATGAACCAAATAAAAATCATCCTATCAAAGGATGATTTTTTTGAAGCAAACAATAATCACTCTGCCGCTGTCCGTTTGTATTCTTCGACAGATGCGACCTCGCTCAATAATACATTTTCCACATAAATACCGCGGGAGTAAAAAATGCGCTCGAGTTCATTTTTCAATTCTGTTTCAACCGAATCGCGTTTTTGGCCCACAATGTCGTGAAATTCAAACCGGCTCATCACCATGCGGATGCGGCTTCGGACCGTGGGCCGAATAATTTTTGCCACAAAATCTTCTCCAATGGTTTGCCAAATAGCCGGAATTTGATGAATATCAAGACGAAGCAAAATAGTTCCTTCAACGCCAATGCGTTTGCCGTCTTCGGTAACCGCGCCAGTAGGAATATCTCCCATGGCTTTTTCATTTTGCGGATTGAATTCTCGGGAAATGCTGTATTCCAATGTTTGCGTGTTGAACAGCTTTGCCTTTTGCCAGAACGGAATTTTAAAATGCAACCCCGGCGTGAGAACTTTTTTTAATACTCCTCGTCCAAGATCGTACACACAAGCCACGTATCCCGGCGGCACGTAGATAAAAAAGCCCTTGAGGACGTCCTCCATGACAAACGAGTACATCAATTTATCGAGTGATTGTCCTGAAGACATAGTAGAAATTGTTAGTTTCCCGACCGCCTTCGGGCAGGCTCTTTACAGAAATAAACGCTTTAATGAGCCTTTTTTTTAGGTCGAAAGAATATCCGACTCAACTCGGCAATAATAACAGAAAAAATCATAGATGTCAAGATAAAGAGCGACTTGACCATAGGCAAAATCCATAATGCGACAAAGACAAAAGACGGAAAAAAGATGAAATACAGAAGGTCTGCCTTCTGAAGAGGGATATGCTGTTTTCTATAATCAAAATAAATTTCGAGAAAAAGCCAAATAGTAACAATGCCGGGCCAGATAATATCGTGACTTTGGCCCAATTCAAATCCAAAAAAGTTTGTATTGATAACGCCGGGAAAATCAATCCACGGATAAAGAATCTGGAGAATTTTTTCTCCCGTAATACCTCGGACAAACACTTGATAGAGTAAGACTAACACCAGCGCCTGCACCGCGAGAACCGAGGATTTTGCCCAGGGAGAAATTCTTCGTTTCCGCAAGATACGCCGGATTTCTTCTTTTTTGAGCACTTCGTCTTTTGCAAATTCTTTGTCAATGCGTTTGATTTCTTCAAGAAATTCCTCTTCATTTTGCACCTTGTTTCGTTCATTGATGAGTGTAATGGGCAACAAAGCGACACGCAAAACAAGGGTAAGATAGACAACAGCCCAGCCGAGATTTTGATCAGTCCAGTTGTTATAAATCCAGATGAGCCCGTTGAATACCGGCTGATAGAGAAAGGTATGCCAAAAAAATTCCATAGAGTTTCAGGTATCATACCAGAAAAAGATGCTTTTAGCACGTTGCACTTATCCACCCAAAGAATATCTTCCCGGCTGTATTTACGAAAAATTTTTCACGTGCTATGATCGTGGGTATACACCACTATGGGCTCATATTCCATTTTTGACATTGCGGGGCCGATTATGATTGGCCCGTCCAGTTCTCACACGGCAGGAGCGGTCAAGCTTGGCCAAATGGCCCGAGCCTTATTTGATGCGACACCGGAAAAAGCAACCTTTCTTCTCCATGGATCATTCGCAACCGTATACAAAGGACATGCGACGGACAAAGCGCTTCTTGCGGGGGTTATGAAATTTCAAACGAAGGACCCCCGTATCAAAGAGGCGTTTGCCATCGCAAAAGAACAAGGCCTGGCATACGAATTTCAAACCGGAGATCTGGGCATCGCATATCATCCGAATACCGTAAAAATCACTTTAGAAAAAGAAGGGATCCCCCCCATGGAGGTGGTTGGCTCCTCGATTGGCGGAGGAAATATTGAAGTCAAAAAAATTGACGAGTTTGACGTGGATTTTCGCGGAGCCGCTGGAAGATATTTTACATTGATTTTTTGTCACAAAGACAAACCCGGCATGCTCGCGCTTATTACCAAAGCGATAGCAGACAAGGGCGCAAATATCGCAAATTTGCAAAATTCCCGCCTCTCCAAAGGAGGAAAAGCGCTGACCATTGTCTGTCTCGACTCCCCCATTGCTCTTGCCGATATTCTTGCATTTGAAAAAAATGATGATATGTATTTTGTGCGGTCGCTGACAAGCATAGACTCGTAAAACTTTTATGAATTACCAATTTCATACCGCAGAAGAACTTCTGACGCTGACAAAAAAATATGCCATGCCCATACACGAAGTGGTGCTGAGGCACGAAATGGATTTTTCCCACATGACGGAAGAACAAGTGCGAGAGCGAATGAAAAAAAGAATGGGTGTCATGAAAGATGGAATTCTCCAAATGAGAGAATATCCAAAAATTTCCGTAAGCGGCATGTCGGGAAAAGCAACAGAAAAAATTGATGCGTTTCTTCGCCATCACCCTCATGACGCCGCCGTTGGAGAAACAGGTCTTCGGGCCATGCTGTATGCCCTTGCGACAGCGGAGAATAACGCATCCATGGGATGTATCACCGCATTCCCTACTGCCGGCTCATCCGGAATTATCCCCGGTGTTCTGTTTGCCGCGCAAGAAAAATATATGGCGTCCGACGACCAGTTGCTCAATGCTCTCTTTACTGCTTCCGGTATCGGACTTATTATCGCTGAAAATGCGACACTATCCGGAGCGGAAGGCGGATGCCAGGCCGAAGTGGGTAGTGCCACTGCCATGGCCGCCGCGGCAGTAAGCGAAATGCGAGGAGGCTCTCCGGAACAATGCTTGCATGCCGCGGCGCTTGCGCTCAAAAATATGCTCGGCCTCACCTGCGATCCGGTTGGCGGCATGGTGGAAGTGCCATGCGTCAAACGAAGCGCCCTTGCCGCGGTGTATACGCTCGCGGCATCGGATTTGGCGATTGCGGGGATTGAAAGTTTTATTCCGTTTGATCAAGTGCTTGAGGCAATGGAACATATCGGACGGTTGATTTCTCCCAAATTGCGGGAAACTTCTTTGGGAGGGCTTGCCGTTACCGCAACTGCCCGATCGGTTGAAGAAAAATTGGGGATCACGATCAACGGAGCAAATAAGGAAGGCCCCTGCGGTTCTTGCGCCGCATGCATTCCAAACGAGGTGTAACAAGAGTCTTCTGCCATTTTATTTTCTCTCCCATTCTTCCGCGTCCGCAAGATAGCCTTCTTTTATCTCTCCAAAATATTTTTTTGTCGCTTCGTATTCATTGGGGATAACACCATCAAGAATAGCTTCTTCAAGAGCGGTCTTTATTTTTCCCACGGTCGGTCCTGGCTTGAGGCCGCAGAGCTCCATAATTTCTTCTCCCCGAAGGGGAGACTGAAACGCGCGAAGTTTATCTTTTTCAATCACTTCCGCAATTCTTTTTTCCAGGTAATCATAATTTTTCAGCCGGCGTTCTTTCTTTTTTTGGTTTCCGGTCGTGACATCGGCGCGGCACAACACAAGAAGATCTGAAAGATCATCTTTGAGATTGACAATCAGCCGGCGGACCGGACTGTCAGTAACGCCTTCGTCCATAAGCGCAATCGGCTGAAGGTGCCATCGCACCAGCCGCGCCACATAGCGGATGTCATTGGTACTCATGCGGAGCCTCTTTCCAATTTCCCAGGCCATTTTCTTTCCCAAATGCTCGTGCATGTCAAACGTCCATCCTCTGCCTCGGATAAATTTTTTTACCCGTGGCTTGGCAATATCGTGCATAAGGCCGGCAAAGCGAAGAAGGGGCTTTGGTGAATGTTCCGCTATATTGTCAACAACAGCGAATGTGTGCGACAAATTATCTTTATGTTTGTATCCTTTCACTTCCTCAACACCGGCAAGTTCGGCAATTTCCGGAATGCACTCGTCCAGGAGTTTTGTGCCATACAGCAAAAAGAGTCCCACCGACGGCCTCTCTGTTGCAAGCAATTTCATAAGTTCTTCTTGAATTCTTTCCGGAGAAACAATATGAATACGCTTTTTATTGCGGAGCATTGCGTCCACTGTTTTTTCTTCAATGGAAAAATTGAGTTGCGCGGCAAACCGCGCGGCGCGAAACATACGCAGAGGATCGTCGCAAAATGTTTCGTCCGGATCAAGCGGCGTTTTGAGGATATTATTTTTGAGATCGGTCTGTCCGCCAAACGGATCTACAATATATTTTTTAATATCCGCCGCGGTGAATGTTTTTTTGACGCACGCTTCAATGGGAACGGCCATGGCATTGATCGTAAAATCCCTGCGGGACAAATCTTGTTCCAATGTTGCCGGCTCTACCGCCGGTTTTCTTGATTCGATATGATATGATTCACTACGCGCGCCGGCAAATTCCAATTCCAAAAGCGCTATTTCTCTCTCTCCTTCGATTTCTTCGGTGTACACAAAACGAGACGTATCAAAATCGTCAAACGGAACAAACGTCCCTTTTTCTTCCCCCGCTTCTTCGGCGAATGCTTTTCCAAACGCGACACCCGATCCCAAAACCACGATATCAATATCTTTCGTCAATGATTTCTCCAATAACACGTCCCGAACAACGCCGCCAACAAGATAGGCCTGCACGCCGGTCTTTTTGGAGACGGTGAGAATGGTTTTACAGACGGTTTGGAGGTCCATAGAGAGAAATAATGGTCTGAGTATAGCGATTTTAGCTAAAAAAGCAAATTATTGACAAAATATCCAAGGCATGAAAGACTTGTGCAACGAAGGAGGGCCCCATGTTGGGGTCGCTCTTTTTTTGTTCCACAACAAGAGAGGTGAAACGTGGAACGCGTGGAACACAGGCTGACGACGCGCAGTTTCGTCGTCGGGTACATTCTCGCGCTCGTCATGTGCGCGGTGAATAGCTACCTGACGCTGTCGTTCGGAATCATGGAAGAGGGACCCGCCATCGCGGCGTTGTTCTTCTTCGCCATGTTCGTCCGATCGGCGAAGAAAATCACGACGAGTGAGATGGTCATCGTGGCCACCATGGGCAGTGCGGGCGGAAGCCTCGGCTTCATCTCCAACTTCTTTGCCGCGCAGGCCATGATCGCGGCGAAGACGGGCGCAACGCCCTATACCATCTGGGATATGACCATCTTCGCAACGGTGACGAGCATCATCGGCCTGATTTCGGTCATTCTCCTCCGGCAGATCCTCATCATAAAGGACGCGGAACTCCCCGAGGATGAACGACTCCCGTGGGTGGGTGCCAAGGCCGTCAAAGGGATGATCGATCCCCTGCTCGAGCACAGCGCTGGGTCGCTCCAGCCCCGCTATCTGGTCGTGTTTCTCAGCGTGGCCATTCTGTATGTTATTTTCAACTCCTCCGGCGTTGGCTGGTTCCCGGAGGTAGGGATGATAACGCTCGGGGGGCTCTCGGCCTACAGCGCGGGGATCGCGTTCTCCCCGTTCGTCTGGGGCGGCGCGTACCTCATGGGGTTCCGCACCTGCGTGGGGTTCCTGGTCGGCGGGATCGCACTCCTCATCATGGCGCCCTACCTGCCAAGGCCGGCCGCGCCACACACCTACGTGTGGCCCGGCGTCATGTTCCTGACCACCGCGGGCCTCACGGCGCTCGCGGTCAACTGGCGGGTCATCGGCTCGGCCATTGCTTCGCTCTTTGACGTCAAAGGCGGACACGACGATGACCCTATCATGTCGAAGAGGACGATGCTGGCCTTTACGGTCGGTGGTGTCCTCCTGACGACAGGATTCATGTACTTCAACTTCAAGCTTGGCTTGACCATCATCGTGACGATGATGGTGGTCGGTGGGCTTCTGTTGAATCTGATAGCGACACGGGTCGCGGCCCAGACGTACTTCAACCCGGCGCGCGTCATGGGCATCCTCCTCATGGGGATCAACGCCCTGGTCGGGGCGTCGAATGTCAACCAGAGCCTGACGGGCGCCGGATTCGTGGCCGGGAGCGGTGCCCAGGGCGGCAATCTCACAAACGACATGGCCTATGGGTTTTGGTACCGGGTCAAGTCGTCGTGGCAGTTCTGGACGCAAACATCGACGGTTCTCGGTTGTGCGCTTGTGGCCGCGGTGGCCTTCTCGCTCATAAACGCCAACTTCGTGCTCAGCCTCGACGCGGAGGGCGGACTGGCCGCGCCGGTAGCGAAGATCTGGGCGATCATGGGGTTGTTGTTCGACCCCGAGAGTGCCATCAACCTCCCCCCGTTTGCGGTCGAGAGCATGTGGATCGGCGGGATTGCCGGCGTTGTCTGGGCGCTCCTCGAGAGCCGGTCCAAGATTCGCCGCTTCCTGCCGAGTTCGATCGGCTTCGGCCTCGCCCTGATTCTGCCGGTCTTCTACGACTTCGGGTTCTTCGCCGGCGGGGTCATGATGTTCTACGTCCTTGGCCGGTACCTGAAGGTCAAGGAGGTGAGCTTGAATACGCTCGCGATCGCATGCATCGTCGGCGAAGGGATCGGGGGGATCCTGCAGGCAGGGCTCAAGATCGTCGGGCTACTGCCAAACGGCTAGGGGCGGCCACATGCCCCAAAGGAGAAAGGAGAAGCCTCGGACACTGTTGTCCGCCGGCGGCACCGCGAGTGTGCGCCTGCGAACGAAACGTGTACCGAGGCTTCGTCATTTTTATACGTTTTTTTTGGTACTCTTAGCTGTCTTCTTTACAAAAATTTTCTGTTTACAATCAACGAAAAAATAAAAGAATTCCCAGTCCCAAAAGAACGCGATACACCACAAACGGCAAAAAACTCCACCATTTAATAACGCGCATCAATACCCAAATGCCGCAAAAACCGCTCACAGCGGCAGCGCAAAAACCAACCAACAAAGGAAAGAACGCGGCATCACCCAAACCGGTTTGCGCGAGCTCAAAAAGTTTTAAACCGCCGGCAAGCGCGATAATGGGAACGCTCATCAAAAAAGAAAACTCTGCCGCGGACTGCCGGTCCAATTTCGCAAAAAGACCCGCAGTCATGGTAATACCGGAACGGCTGGTCCCGGGGATAAGCGCAATGGCCTGGGCACAACCGATAAAAAGGGCATCTTTCGACGTCATATGCGAAAGAAGATTTCCCTGTCGTATGCGAGAACGGCTCACAAAATCCGCAAGGCCCAAAAAAAGCCCCCACCCAATGAGGCTCGCGCCAATAATCCATGTCTGGCGGAGATTCTGTTCCACCCAATCATTGAAAAAAAAACCAACGAGTCCTGCCGGAATAATGGAGAGGATGAGAAAAAAACCAATTTTTCTGTATGCGTGCGGACTGGTACTTTTTTCGTTTCCCAACGAAAACTCCACGCGCAATCCTTTGTCCATAACAAAAAAACTCTTCAGGATGCGCCACAATTTTTTGCGAAAATAAAAAATAACGGCGACAAGTGTCCCCAGATGAACCACCACATCAAATGAAAGTCCTTGATCTGCCCAGCCGAACAATTTTGGCAAAAAAATAAGATGCCCGGATGAAGAAACCGGCAAAAATTCGGTAAGACCTTGAATAATTCCTAAAGTGAGGGCGTGGAAAATGGACATAGTCGGCAGATAGTGTACGCTTTTTTTGCGTAAAAATCAAAAAAATTGCGCCTACTCCATTTTTAAAAAAACCGCTAGTCAAAAGCGGTTTTTTTGTCTTATACAACTCGCATAATATATTTCCGCAAAAATAACACATCTCTGGCAATCGCGTCTACGTCTTCTTGCGTGCGTATGTCCACTCTCCGTATCCAGTCTTTTATTTCCACTATTTCTTTATCAACACCATCAAAGCGAGTCATCACTTCTGAGAATCGAAATGACATTTCTTCCTTTGTGGCAAATGTCGTGTGCATTTCAGTCCTCAGTTCGTTCTTTACCTTTCCCAATTCTTCTTTGAGTTCGCCCTTTGTGACCATGTGTTCTTGGAGAAACAAGAACAGATCATACACGGTCATGGTGTTTTTTCCCTCCATACAATATACAGTTAAAAATAAGGTTTAGGTAGTATGGCACTTGGCTTTCAACTCGTCAACTTTGTCTTTTTTTTCCCACGGAAATTCCTCGCGTCCAAAATGCCCGTAGGCGGCAGTGTCGCGATAGATGGGGCGCTTCAGATCAAGCTGGCGAATGGTTCCGGCCGGCGTTAAATCAAAAACGTCACGGACAGCCGAAACCAATTTTTCATTGTTCACTTTGCCGGTGCCGAATGTTTCCACCAAAACGCTAATCGGTTCCGGGTAGCCAATGGCGTATGAGAGCTGTACTTCGCATTTATCCGCCAAATCCGCGGCAACGATGTTTTTGGCGATATAGCGGGCCATATAAGCGCCTGAACGATCTTGTTTATTCGGCACTTTTCCGGAAAACGCGCCTCCGCCATGGCGTCCCATGCCGCCGTATGTATCCACAATAATTTTCCGGCCCGTGACTCCGGTGTCTCCCTGGGGCCCGCCAATAATAAACGCCCCGGTTTCGTTGATATAATATCGTGTTTCATTGTCAATATATTCGCCGCACACGGGTTTGATGATTTCGCGGATAATGTCATCTCTCAGTTGTGCAAGTGTCACATCCGGATCGTGCTGAGCCGCAATGACCACCGCGTCAATGCGCTTGGGCTTGCCGTCAACATACTCCACGGTTACCTGGCTTTTTCCATCCGGCCGCAAATAGGGCAAGACGCCTTTTTTTCGGACGTGGGACAATTTTTTTGTGAGACCGTGCGCGAGCATAATGGGAAGCGGCATGAGTTCGGGCGTTTCTTTGCATGCAAATCCAAACATCATTCCCTGGTCCCCCGCCCCCTGCGCTTTGTGTGGATGCCCTTCCACTTCCTTTTCTCCTTGGGCGATATTGGGGCTTTGTTCATCCACTGCCACAATAACGCCACAACTTTTATAATCAATGCCAAAATCCGGATTTGTATACCCAATGTCTTTGAGTACGCCGCGAACAATTGAAGGAATATCCACGTACGTTTTTGTGCTGATTTCTCCCCCGACTACCACCAATCCGGTGGTCGTAAAGACTTCGCAACAACACGCGCCGTCGGGGTCGTCTTTCAAAACCGCGTCAAGCACCGCGTCGGAAATTTGGTCACAAATTTTATCTGGATGACCCTCAGTCACGGACTCTGATGTAAAAAGTATTTTTTCTGGCATACCAAAAAAATTCGCGTTCAAAAAGATAGACACCCCGCCGATCGACGGAATTTGGACGTTGCGGAATAGTAATCCCGCCATGCGGCGGAATAAAACCATCCCACAACGAACACCATCATTTGAACGGGTGAATAAAACCCTTCTTATTTTAAGGACAAAAGCAGTATAGCGAAGCGGGCAAAAACATTCAAGTTGACAATGGTTACAAACTTTAAAATAACTTGATAACACTGTATGCCGCCCCGATACTGAGGGCTGTCAGAAGAACAATACTCAGCAAAAGCGCGTGGTGAAGCCGATAGCCATTTTTATTGAGATGCCCCATTTGCCGCGCTTTCCAATAAATAAAGACAATAAGTATCATTTCAATGCTTCCAAACACGCCTCCAATAATATCGAGCGCTGAAATAAAACCCCGAATACCCGCCAAAAATACAATATACGGAATCCCTATAACCATTGCAAGAGACGCCCACTGTGGAACCTTGTAATCCCACGTGAGAGAATCTTTTACCGCAACGGATGCCATAAGATAACTCGTCCCCATGGCAAAAAAAGCGAATAAATTTCCCAGCAAAAACATAACCGCGCCAATTTTTTTGCCAAGACCAATCGTGGCAATTTCGGTTGTCTGTTCTCCGGTCACCCCAACCACGACAAGAGAAAATACCGCGTACACTACTATGGTAATAACGCTCGCATAAATAATGGCGCGGCGGAATGTCTGGCCTTTATTTTTTAGAAGAGAATAGGCTTCCGGAATGGCTGTGGTGCTGTGAAACGCAAATAAAATAACGCCATAAGGAAAAAGCACCTGCGCGATATTGATATGTTTCATATATGACACATCCACATGGCGCAAGCTCAAGGCGGCAATAAAAATAACAATGGATAAAATGCCAAACAGCAAAATAAAATCTATTTTTTCAATGGTTCGGAGTCCCGAGGCGACGAGTATGGCCCCAACAATAAAAAAGAGCGTGCTCCACAATACGTGCGGCCCGCCAAAAAGCGCGGCAAGCGTCGCCCCTTCGCCAATAATATACACGACCAAAACGCCAAAAAGAATGAGGTATACCATAAGGGTCATAAAAGACCCCCAAAAATTTCCAAGATATTTTTTTGCGAGTCCGGGCAACTGAAGCGTTTTTCCTGTTCGCAATGCCACTTCGCCAATCAAAAGATTGAGCCCCATCATAAAAAGGCCAATCCCAAAAATAGAGAGGACGCCAATGAGGACTCCGGACTGTGCTATTGCGTACGGAATACCCAATACTCCGGCTCCAATGGTGCCGCTTACAATAAGAATGACGCCTTCCCAAAGAGAAAGCTCGCGGCGAAAACGTCCATGATGAAAAAAAATTTTTCCATTTTTTATGCGCTGATATGTAGTCAGATGGTGCATATAGAAAAAAAGTATAACATATCATTGACTTTTTGAGTATTTTTGCTATAATTTTTTTGTTTTAAGCGCATCTAGCTCAGTTGGTTAGAGCACCTCATTTACACTGAGGGGGTCAGGAGTTCGAATCTCTTGATGCGCACGAAAAAAATATTCAATATTTTAATATTGAATATTTTTTGTTGAGAAAACCAGGTGATTATTCGCCTGTTTTTTGTTTGGGAGATAAAAGTGTCTCTTTCGCAATGTCCCAATACCGCGCGTCCCCATTTTTTTCTTTCATAAAATACCACCACTCCACCCCCCAAAAATACGCGCGCGACGCGCCGACATGCCGGGCATACGCGATATGTTTTTTCATTCGAATTGGGTCCATGGTTTCTTCCTGTACATGAATAGGAGTATCGAGCGGCGTCGTGTCTGTAAACCATGGCTCGGCCTGAAGTTCGACAATAAAAAAATTTTCATACCGGCGTCCCCAGAACATTGATTTGAAGCGATAAAAACTTGCCGGAAGCCAGTTGTATGAAAAAATAAATCCTCTCGGCGTTCGCACAACCCTGTACAGGGTACTCCCAAAAATATCCCCTGCTCTACTGGCTCTTCGCCAGGTGCTGAGCTCACCGCTGTCAGTCACGATAATTTCGTGAATGGGATCAGTCTGTCGGACCAGCTCCACTTCTTCTCCAAATATGGTGTTGTCATAGCCAGCGCAGTCGCCGAACGCAAACCGAATAAAAGGCTCATTTTCCACTTGCCAAAATTCAAGCGCAGGATGATTGGCATAGCGGAGAACCGTTGTCTGTATATAACGAAACACATACGCCGCTCTTTCTGAATTTTTGTCATGAACCCAAGAAGGCACATGGCACTCCGGCCATCGCGGCGCTTTTTGCCCCACCACCAAAAGGACTTTCGCGCCATTCTTTTGTGCTTCATTCATCATCCAATCAACATCGCTGTAATCAAATATCCCATCTTCCTTTTCTACCTCGCTCCACATGGCCGCGATACGAATATATTGAGGATGAAGATCTTCGAGCAGGGCAAGATAGGTGTCTTTCCAATTGAGTCCAAGGCTCGCCGCGTGATTTTGATTAAAACTGATACCAAAATTCACCGGATATGTTTTTGTGCTCGCAAACGCCAAAAACAGCCATACTGTGAAAAGAAAAAGGAGAACAGCTCCTGTGATAAAGAAAAATTTGGGCATACTCGCTCCCCGCGTCAATGTTATAACACAAACATCGCCGAACCAAGAATAATAAGGGCAATCGCAATAATTTCAAGCGTTATTTCTTTTTTTGTAAAATATTCTTTAAAAATATGCGGGTGCGTTTTGGTGAGTATATAAATAAACACAAAGAGTAGCGCGTACTGCAAGCCGCCCATGGCGCCAACAATCGTTACGCTTCCAATGGCCGCGGCTAATTGAATCAACACAGCCGATGCAACGCTGAGTATTTTATCACAGACCACCAAAACAGCGGCATATTTTTTGCCGTTTGTTTTTGATTTTTTATTTTTTTTCTCATTATGTGAAAAGACAACACGCCGAACCGATGGCAACAAAAGAAGAAATAATCCCACAAAACCGGTCGTGGCTCTCGTCCAAAGAAATCCGGTCCAAAATGGATAGAGCGCATACAGATATTTTGCCGAGACGTGCGAAACCGCAAACAACAAACCGGAAATCAGCGCCCACAAAAATCCGATATGCATGCCGTTGTGATTTTTTGTTTTTTCGCCAAAAGACAATATGAGCGACGCGAGAACCAAGACGACCAAACCAAACTGCTGGAGGGCTGTCAACTGCTCGCCAAGAAAAAAAGACGCCAGAAGATAAATACCAACCGTAATTGCGGCGCCATTAAACGGGTTGATATGGGATGCCTCACCTTTTTTTACCGCGATAAACAGGGTCCAAAGCGCCAATCCAAACGCAATACCGGAGACAAAAGCCCAGAGCCAGTCAATACCGCGAAGCGCCTCAAAACCCACCAGCGGAAAAATAAAAACAGCTCCAAATAAAAAAATGGTCGAATAAAAGGTATATACCGCAGGCTTTCCGACAGACTTTGTCAAAATCAACTTATCGAGGATAAAGACAAGCGCCAGAAGAAAATAACCAAGAATGGCAATAAAAAGCCAGGACATATTACAACAAATGCATATCCTCAATCTCACTTTGTTTATGGTGGAGAACGATATCTTCAATATGATACGCGCCATTCCGCGGGGCGTCCATAAATCCTTTCATGGCCGCTTCGGCAAGCCAGCCGGTTTGGAGCCAGTCAAACAGCCACTCATGCGTGTAGCGAGGATTTTCCTGTTCAAATCCGGCGCCAACCGAATGGAGCCATGAGCGATTGAATTCTTCTTGCGACCCAATGGTAGGAGCCATAATAATCGGCAGTCCAAGGCCAGTATAAAATGACAATTCGCTTGGCTTGGTCCACAAAATATCCGTGGTCAGCAATGTTTTGTTAAAAAGATGAAAATACGCCAATTTATCTTCGTGATAAATAATCGATACATTGCCTCGGTGTTTTTTTTGTATGTGCAAGCGGTTCACCACATCTTCATAATAACGAAACACATCATTGCGCGATCCGGCAATAAGATTGAGCTGTAAGTCGCCCCTATCAATATGGGTGTGAAGACTTTCAAGAATTGCCGCGCCGACATCTTTTTGCGCACCAGCTCCTCCAACAGCAAAGGTGAGCGTGATTGGGCGCTTGGCTTTGATACCGCAATATTTCGCGCCAAGATAATACTCCAAGGTGTGCTGGTATTTTTTCTGGTATCTTCCGGTTGGGTCAAGCATGCCAATGCGGCAGCCCAGACTTTTTTTCAAAACATCCAAATCCGGTCCGCCGATATTTTCTTTTGGTAAAGGAAACCCGGTCACAAAGATATTTTTTTCTTTCACGCCATAACTTAACAATCGCTGTTTCACGCGGTTGTTTGGCGCGAAATAATGAATACGGCTTTTTTGTGGGGAGAGGGGCGCCCACGCGCGGCTAATATCCGTATCCGTGCAAATACAATAAATATCGCTTTTATATCCATGCTCTTCGGCAAAAAACGCGGTCGCGAAAAAAGATGTAATGAGCGGTTTTGGATCTTGGTTGAGTGTTTCTACCAAATGTCTCCCCCACCCCTTTCCAATCATGCGATAAATTTGTTTGAGCTGCATGATGGGGTGAGAAAGATCCCTGCGGGGATAAAACGGTTCTATCCGCTGAAAATAATCCATGAGATCAAAAATCTTTTGGCCGACAAGAGGAAGATTTTTGAGACGAGAAATAGTTTCATAAAGTCTCCTGCTCCCTTCCCATGCCCGTCTGTCACTCTTTGGAATACCCGCATACGTATTGGCGCTGATAATATCGGTCCCAATCATGCCCGGCGGGCACGCGGCAATATCTTTGAGCGGATACACGGCGCGCTGGTGGCCATATCCCATGTCAACCGTTACGACGTACGCGCCATTGATTTTACACGTTGTTTTTGTTTTTTTTGGCATAGCATTTTTCTGTGGGAGTAGTATAACATATTATTTTTTCTCTTGACATTCCCCCCAAAATATGGTATCCAACGCACACAACGCAACAGGGCGAAAGCCCAAAAAACAGGAGAACAACAATGAAGACGCTCGAGATGATGGGGTTCGTGGAGCATCAGATCGTGGTAAATGTTAATGGGAAGTCCGTGACCCGCACTGTCTGGTCGCGCCACGGAACGACAAAACAGACCTGGATCGGTCTGGCTGGCTACAACCAGGAAGAGGGGGGACTGGTCAAGCCCCTCATCGAGGGATGCATCCAGGACACCACTGACCAGATCGTGGTGATCTGCCGGAGGGGCAGCGAGTGCAGCCCGTGGCAGACCTTCACTAAGCAGGTCGACGAGGTCTGGCAGATCGTTCGCCACCTCAACGACATCCGGCAGATAAACCCGATCGTGCCGACGACCAACAAGATTTGTCTTTTTGGTCACTCGGCGGGCGCGGCGATCTTGCGGGAGGTCCTGAACAGGCTGGTTCATAGCGGCGGAGCGTGCGAATCAGTACTGCAACACGGCTCCACCCCCCTCATCCAATTCACGCCCGTCCCCGAGAGGTGGGGCGTGATCCTCCTCAACTGGAGGTTCTGGGCATACGGGGGACTCTTGGGGTTCCTTTGGGGCATGCTGACCTTGGTGGGGGGCCTCTTCTCAAGGAGGATTCTCTATGTCCTCCCGAGGTGGGGAGCCAGGTGGCTTTTTACCGGGTACTGGAGGCCGTGGGTCAAGGATGGAAAAAACCCGTACGTTCATGCCCTCGGAGGGGCGAGACACGACATGCCAGGGGAGGCCTTCCGTGAATATCACAAGGGGCTGAAAGCGGACAGCGTCATGGTCTTTGCCTTCTTCCTTTTTATCTACCGATTCTTCGGTGGGCCGAGCCCCCTGAAGAAGGCGATGGACAAGGACGGCTGTTGGCGGGGCAAGACGGACATCATCTACACCCCAGGAGACCTGATCCTTCCGGCGCGTGCCCTTGTAGAGTATCACAAGTGGCTTCTGCGCCAGGGCGTCACGGCCGGACTGTACCGGCTCGAAGATACAACGCCCCACTGCTTCTTCACCGATGCAATGGGTGGTGACGAACACCCACGTGGTGGAGACCGGTGGAAGAGGAACGCCGAGACGATTCGTGAGGTCTTCCAAAGCAACGGCATGAACTTCGCATCCACCGCCGCGTACCGATACTGCAGGGAGTAGGAACGTTCGGGGGGAAGGACTTCGACCGAGGAGACAGAAATGCCGACCGTAAACTTCAATGGCACTGGGTTCTTTTACGATGAGAGTGGCAGCGGACAGCCGGTTATCTTCATCCACGGGGTGTGGATGAGCGGCCGGTTCTTCGAAAAACAACTGACGCACTTTGGACAACAACACCGGGCGATCGCCCTCGACCTCCGGAGCCACGGATGCTCCGAGAAGACACAAACCGGAAACACCGTATTCCAGTACGCCCGCGACCTTGGGGGCTTCATCGAGGCCCTTGGCCTCTCGCGCCCCGTGCTCGTGGGCTGGTCAATGGGGGCACTTGTCATTTGGGAGTACCTTCGGCAGTTCGGAACTGCCAACGTGCAAGGCACAGTTATCGTCGAGCAGTCCCCCTACGAGTATGCTGCCCCCGGTTGGCAGCATGGGGGTGTGGACATGAAAATCCTCCGGGAGATCATGTCCGGGCTGCAAGACAACCAAGAGGGGGTGGTGCGTGGTTTCTTTCTCAGCATGTTCCACCGCGGGCCGACTGAGGAAGAGTCGGCCTGGATGGTCGCTGAGGCCTGCAAGCCTCCGGCGTCGATCGCCGCGGCGATCTTCTTCGACCAGACGGTGCTCGACTGCCGTGGCGTCTTGCCGGCGGTGAACATCCCGACTCTCGTGTGCTTCGGCGCAGCCGAGCCCAAGCTCGTGCCGACGGCCATCGGAGAGTACATCGTCCGGCAGATGCCGAACGCGCGCCTTGAGCTTTTTGGCAATTCAAACCACTGCCCATTCCTCGAGGAGGCAAATCGGTTCAACGAGGTAGTCGGGAGGTTCATCGGCTCGCTTCGGTAGGCGGGCCACCTCGAGCAATAACCCGAGCCCAAAACACAAGGAGGAAAGGAGGGCTCGATTGAATATAGTTTGAAAAAAGTATCTTCAACAGAGCAGACTGAGTTTACTGAGTAAGTACTTTAAATTACGAAAACGAAAACTTTTCAAAATGAATATCCTTTTTTGATAATCCAAGACGCTCTAACATGAGCGCAATACTCTCAATCATCGGTTTTGGACCACAAATAAAGGCTTCCCGTTCTTTCAGATCATCCACAAAATTCATGAAAAATGTTTCATCAATTTTTTGTGCCGGCTCTCCGCGCGTATAGACCGGAACAAAATGAAATTGTTGGGTAAATTGTTCTTGGAGTTTTATAAATTCTTGATTGAACACGGATTCTTCTTTTACTTTGGTGGAATACACAAACGCCACGTCATACCCCTTCTGCAATAATTCTTCCGAAATGGTTCGAAGCGGCGTAACTCCAATGCCGCCCGCGACAAGCAAAACCTTCTTTTTTGTTTTTTCATTTGGCGTAAAGCCGCCATGCGGGCCGTCAATAAGCACTTTGGTTCCGGACGAAAGCGATGGAATTTTTTTGGTAAAGTCGCCCAATGCTTTGGCGGTAATCCGAATGGATCCTTTCACCGGAGAAGAGAGCGAAAACGGATGTGCTTCCCACCAAAATCCTTTTTGAAAAAATCGGACAATAATAAATTGCCCGGGTTTTGCTTTCCACGCGTCAAGATGTTTGGCAGTGATATACACCGAATGCGCGCCATCGGCTTCTTTTACAATTAGATCCACCACAAAGCGGTGCTTGGCGTATCGCCATACCGGCATTATAAATCGAAAAACGACAAAATTGGTAAATACAAACGCGTAGAGCGCGTACCAAAAAAGCACAAAAAAAGGCTGAGACAGAAAATCCCCTCCCAATTCCAACTGATGCCCATACGAAAAAAGAATTGCGGCATAGACAGACACATGAATGCCATACCATACTTCGTAGCGTAGTCGTTTTGCAACAGCCACAATAGAAAATGTGACGACCAAGGCAAACAATACAAACCCGATCACCGCGCCAAGAACGTCATCAAGCGACAGCAGTGTAAAAAATTGATGGACAAAAGAAGAATCGGAAAGCCCTTTGTATCCGAAAATAATAAAAAATGGGTGGAGGAGAATAAAAAATAGGGCTAAAAAACCATTGAGATGATGCAGATGCGCAAGTTTATCAAATCCAATAGTATTTTCTATCCATTTGATACGGCCAATCAATAAAAGCTGTACGAGAATACAAAAAACAGCCAAAAGACCAAAAAGTCTGCCAAAAACAATGAAACCCATGCCATCGGCCCTCGCTCCAGCATCCAAAAGAAGAACACCGGAATTTCGCCACCAAAAAAAGCCAATAATGCCAAGGCAGACAAAAGTAAAAAACAAAAGAAAGGGACGTTTCATACCATATAATTTATACGGGGCAGTATACTATTTTAGTACCAAATATTCAATATACCCAAAGACGACCGTTCCGCGGCCGTCTTTTTATTATTTTTTTGGCATTGTTCCTTTGTTTTTATGTTTTACGTTTTACTCCACAATCAGCTTTCCAACCATGCCCATTTGGCGATGGCTACCGATCGAACAATAATATTCAAATGTTCCGGCTTTGTCCGCGACAAATTCCACGGTCGCGGTTTCTCCGGTATTAACTTGTTTTGTTGCTGCCTTGAATTCATCCAGCTTCCAATCATGGAATCCTTGCGTGCTCGTGAGGGTAATTTTTACCGTATCGCCTTTTTTTACTTTAATTTCTTCTTGAGAAAATTCAAAATTTTTCGCGCCGATGTTTATTGCCACTTCGGCTCCCGCTTTCACTTCCACATCTACCTTGGTGTCTCCTTTTAGCATAACACCGTTCTGATTTGACGTGTCATCCGTTGCTCCCGATTTTTCCTCTAACTTTATTGCTATGCCTTCTTCTTTCTTTTCCATGCTTTCGGAGCTGGTCGGTGTTTTTTCGGACGTTGTAGCCACAACTTCTTCGTTTTTAGCTTCTTCGTCTTCGATATTCTCAGCCTCTCCTTCATAGGTCACACTCACCGGCCCATCCACTTCGGCCCCGGTCTCCACGCGTGTTGCGGTATTTGAAGAGGCGCATCCGGTGCCGGTCAAGACCACCATCGCCAAAACTCCTATAAATCCATACAGATATTTCTTCATAGAGAAAAAGAAAAAAATAATACTTCTCATATCATACCAAATATGTATTTATTTGACAACTGTGGAAAAATTCATCCATCCACCCAACGCCTCCTCATTCTCCACATACCCTCGAATATCAACAGTATTGCCTTTATGAATGCCTAAATGAAGATGTTTCCGTTCCCCGCCGGTTTCAGGGGTAAACTCAGCCCCCAAAAGCCCAATAAGATCTCCCGGAGCGCGATAATCTCCTTTTTGCCCGCTCACGGTTTCCAGGTTCAGGTGGCCATACACTACGGTTATTGCGTCGCTGTCGAAAAGACAGGATTGCACAACAACGCCACCATAACCGGTTGCTTGACGTTTTTCCATAATGGGGCCGCCGCAAACGGCCCGTACGGAGACATCAGTTTCTTTTTCGTCATCAAAAATTTCAAAATCAAGGCCCGTGTGGTATCCTGAAAATTTCTCCGGCTGTACGGGCGAATTTTCCGGCGTTATAAATGTGCCAAATAATTTTTTGAGTGTCCGCTCGTTCCACCGATCTATAGGCGAGACAAAACTTTTGCTGTCATTATGAAAAATAAGAGATGATAGAAATGCACGAAATATATTTTCGTCGAGACTCGGATTATGCGCAAATACATAAAACAACGATGGGTTCTGCCCTGAAAGCCGGACATCCACAAGCCGGTGCTCTTCGTTTCTCCATTGCGGCTGAAATGAAAAATTTGAAACCGATGATTTTTTGATGATTTTATATTGGACCGCCTCATGGCCGTTCACGCTCGTTTTATTTTTTTCCAATATATCCACGGTCGAAAGGGTAAGAAAGGAATTTGCCTCAAAATAACGAATAAAAATTTGAGATGGCTCTTCATCATGTTCCGCGTCTTTTTTATATATGCTGAAAGATTCTATTTGCGGAACATATGCCACGTCCCATTCGTCCGGAATATTCGCGGAAAAACGAAAATGCGGATCAACAGAAGAAAGGTCAACCCGCTCAAGCAAAGAAATTGTGCTGTCTTCTTCTCCTTCACTTTTTTTGATAACAGAAGATTCTTGAGTGGAAGAAACAAAAAAACTATTCTCTTCCGACGTGCTACACCCGGTACCAGCCAAAATAAAAGAAACTACAAGAAAAGAAAACATGATGATGCCCTTACACACCAATAATGTTCCTTTTTGATTGGACATACGGATCAAAGAAAAATACGTTCTTTTTTATTATCGAAAAAAAACAGTAAAGCGCCAGCCCCTAAAATACAAAACGCGCCAACAATTTGATTCACTGATATGGTTTCCCCAAGGAATAGCACTGCATAGACTAATGCGGCCGGCACTTCCCAATAGGTGAGCAGTGAAAAATGAGACGCTTTCAATCGCCGGAGGCCGGCAAAATAAAAGAGCCACAAAAATACCCCAATGAGCAACCCATAGAAAACTCCCAGTCCAATGGTTTTGATTTCAAAAAAAGGGAAAGAAAAGACAAAAAACGGCAAAAAAATACAAGCCCCCACAAGACATTGAAAAAATATCGCTTCCACATTCGAATACTCATGAATTTCTTTTTTCATAATAACCGTCATAAGTCCGGTAAGAATGGCAGAAAAAAGAATCGCGGCCATGCCAAAAAAATTATAATCGGAAAGAGAAAAATCTTTCGTACTAAAAATAATAAAAATACCAAGAGAAGCCAGAGCAAATAATACAAGAATATGTTTTTTTATTTTTTGGCGCAACAATACCACTTCAAACAGCGCAACAAACAACGGCCACGTAAAAAATAAAATCTGAGCATTCCCTATCTGCGTCAATAAAAATCCAAAAACAAAAAACAAAATTTTTAGCGCATTGAGCAGGGAGGCAAAAAGCATCCATCCGTAATTTCCATGAAACGGCCAATGTTTTTTGAAAAGAAAAAAAAGCCCAAAAAGGACTGTAGGGACCGCAAAGCGGAAAAATGCAATGCTCCCGGATGATATGCCTAGCAATTTGACAAATATTCCAGAGAATCCCCCAAGAGAAGCCCCAAGGAATACAAAGAGATACGGGCGCACATGTGGTAAGTTCAAACGTTTAATGAATAATTTTTATGTCAACACAACCTTTCGGATGCGTTCCGTAACGGTATGGATGCCCTCAAGCCCGGGCAATTGTTCCACTTTGCTGTTGACAAAATCACGCATGACAGCCACGCCTTCTTCGCCGGAAAAAAGCGCGCGAATGACATAGTTTGTTTCGTGCTCCCGCTTGAGCCCCTGTCCAACCGGCGTCCAAAATTTTTGAATGATATAGCGGGTCATGCGCTGACGAAATTGAGACGTCTGCAATTTAAGGCGAGCAATGGTCCAGTAAAAAAAAGAATGGACCGCCTCTTCGCGCGCGATTGCCTTTAAAAGATATGTCAAAACGGGATGGTTCGCTTTTTCCCACAGTGTCCGATAACCGGTAAGGGTGGAAAATTCATTGATCGCTCCCCACGTCATGTGTACCGCGGAAAAATGTTTTCCCGTCAAACGCGCGGTGGCGGTGGAAAACGCGCTCGACACACGCTGAAATTTTGGAATTCGCGCTTTTGCTTTTTCAAACCATTTTTCATCCGTTGGATAGTTTGCTTCTTCCAAAAAACGATTTAGCAAATCTCCATGGACCGCCTCCTCGGTCGCCCATTTGTCCATAAAACGGCGGATTATCGGGTCATTTCCTGTGGGCGTCTTCATGAGTTCTTGATAATAAATTTCCGTGAATTTTTCAACATCGCGCATATACACAAGCACGGGAAGAAATGCTTCGTCAAAAGGATGCCGGCCGACATCGTTCCACGGAATGGTGTCAATATACTGTTTGGTGAGAAAGCGTTCCTGGCCTTCGTACCAATCAATTGCTTCGGTTTCCGATTGTACCACGCTCATATTATATGACCAAAGAAATTAAGCACAGAATACTCCAACGAATTTGACTTCAAAAACAAAGTAAACCGTAATAGTCATATCCTTTATGCATAAGGCTTCAAAAATATAGGTTCCGCAATGCATTTCTGCTGTCGATATTCCCCCAATGAAATAATCTTTTTGGATTTGGGTTTTGGTTCTTGTGCTCCTGCTGTCTTTTTGCTTGGCGCAAACACACTTTTTGCTTCAGCAACAGAGACACTCATTTGAGAAGGAAGCTCAGGAAGAGTAACCGGCATATGTGTCAAAACGGCTTTTGTGTTGGGGGATGACTGGGTGAACACTTGATCAAGGATTTTTTTTCGCTTTGGGTCTAGTGTATCAGGAGAAAAAATATAGGCAATAACGCTTTCGGCACGATCATCATCTCCCTGCAAACAGGCATAGCTTGTTGGGCATTCTTGAGGACGCTCATTATAAAAAGATGTATGAGCACCCCCTGGGAGTTCAATGAGTTCGTCTGGTTCCACACTTCTCCAACCAAGGTCTGTCCCTTCCCACAGTTGTGCAAGTCGGTTCTCAAGAACCATATGTGTCAACTCATGAATCAATGTCCCCTCAAGCTCAGAACAGGGTAATTCCCCTTCTCTGTACGGAGCCAACGCTATACCTGGAGTAAAAAGTTCAAAACGCTTTTGGACAGGATATTCCCCTCCTCGCATCAGTTGATTATTTTTTAAATTTTTGTTTTCCCTTGCTAAGATTTGAATTGACTCAAGATCCCATGCCTCTCTGTCTTGACCACCAAGCAAATTATAGACGCGCTCAATCGATTGCACAATAAGATCTCGTTGTTCTGTTTTTATATCATCTCCAAATACGAAAACATCTATTTTGTGTTCTTCAAGATCTATACAAAAACGCTCTTTCAAGTCTTCCTGTTCCCATACTTCATCTGCGTACCAGTATTGGTCATGTATTGCTTTTCCTGCATTTTCAGCAATCTGTTCTTTGCTCGTTGTATCATTCACAAGAATGGACAGATCTGTTTTTTCACCACGGCCAACCGAGATAGAAAGAGAAATAGCAACATTTCGCAAATTTATTGTTATGTCTCTTGGGACAACTAATTCTCTTGCACCTTTTTCATCCATACAATCTAACAAAAATCTTCTTGTAATCGTTTTACGAAAAATTCGGATCGAATTCGACGGCGAGGATGCCGGCTCATGGCCAAAAACGGCCGATTTATTACTGTGCAGGCCGATTGGAATGGCGTTAGAACCCAACTGGTAGTCATGCTCCACGCGGCCTTGAAAACCAGATTCCTTTCAACTGGAGGTGGTGGGAATGGGTTGAGACCCAATTGACCACCCTTGGAAAATCCGTGTCGCCCTCACCGCCGTCCTCTGGGACGGCAGACTGGATGAGCTGAAGTACGGGTTCAGAGAGAAGGAACCCACCGATCCTGACACACTTGCTACAACGAGATACCGGGTCCACGAGATTGGATGTGCAACACAACATCGATGGCAACTGGTTTCGCACTCTGGGCAGTCCGGCGACACGTTAGAAGGATTGTTCAGCAATTGCACATCGGCCGATAGTAAACCAGATCTATCAATCGTCTATCAATCCTCTTTACGCTAGTCATCGTCATCGTCTTCCTCGCCATCGTGTGACGGTGGATCTTCCACAAGCAGTTCGGAAGGCTGGTGAAGGAAACCTCGTGTGAGTTCAGCGAGATTATACTCATCTGGAGCACCATTGTTACTGAGAATTCGAAAGAGTGCTCGACCAATTGCGTGTGGCCTAGGCGTCATGTCACCGCCAAATTCTCCAACACGGGCCACCTCTCGCAAGATATCTGCCGCAGTATCACGAGCCATCGGCTCAACGCCCCTGGACTGTTCGCTATAATTGGACGAAAGGACTTGCTTGGGTCCCCGCTCTCGTTGCATATAGTGGTAATTAAGGATTAGCTTGACTCTTGGTGTTCCAATAATACCATACGATGGATTCTTGGCAAATACATTCAGGCGGTAAACCATCGTATAAGGATTTTACGCGAATGGAGGCTGGACTGCTGAGCTATTTTATTATTGATGGAAGTAACATTGCTCACCTCGGGAACCAGTGTGGACCGAGCCTCACCGTGCTCGAAGCCGTCCAGAGAGAGCTTTGCGAGCAATACCCTGAATGCCGAATAACCATACCTGAATGCCGAATAACCATATTTGTAGACTCAAATCTTCCTTCAATTTTTCAATCACAAACTCTCTCAAAATTTCATTCTCTGACCGTTCTAACTTTGGTATATGTCTCTTTTTTTCTCTTTTTTCCGCTAACCTTTCGGCTATCCTTGCTTCATACATTCTTCCTCCACAAGTATTCCGATCCACCTCCCTTTGGATCACTCGGTGATCCCGACCAAGACACCGAGCTACCGCTCGGACTGCCTTGCCCACCCGCATGCCACTTTCAATTATTTGCCTTTCAAAGTATGTAAGTCTTCGCATAGTCGCTCAGTGTAGCCAAACCATGCTTCTTTCTCAAGGGTGGGGCAGTACGGATAGAATTCAGCCATCCACATCCCGGTCTTGACAGATATGCCAATAATGTGGGATACTGCCGAGTTCGAACCCTGGTTCAGCGCGCGACGCGCTGACCGACCAGGCGGGGTGGGATGGAGGCCTCACATCGTCCCGCGCTATCTATGGCGGCATTGGTAAGACAGGCGGAGAACCCGGGGAGATGCTCTCAAGCCCACGGTTCCGGAAGGACTCGTGGGGTCGGGAGGATCGCGTCGCGGGTGCCCTATTCACCTTCGTTGCGTCCGTCAGGACTGGTGTCTGTCAACACCACCCTGCCCGACCACCCTCAAAAGCCACGCATTACCCGATGCGTGGCTTCTTCACGTTTTGGGCAGGTTCCCTCAGAACCCAACGAAATTTTTCGCTCACCGCAGTCGCAAGCGGCCGACGGCGGCCGCGTTGGAGACAGGATCGCAGGAGGAAGAGGACAGGTTGCGGGTACGGGATACGATTCAATGGTATGATCCCCAACTATAGGAAACGACGAATGATTCTCGTTGCGGGTAGCGGACGGGCTCTTCCGCGCAGTGAAGTTCCTGGCTGGCATGTTGCCCTTGCCGAGTCCGCGACCTCTGCATTGATGGTGTGCTCACGACGGATGAGTATGAAGCTGAGCGGGAAAGGTTCGAAAGGCAGCTCCTTCTGATTGAAGAAAAGCGAAAATCGCTCGGTAATACCGAACGACTTCTCGAACCCTTACGGCAGTCTCTTTTGTTCGCAACTGAAGCGAAATGCTCGTTTGCAAATGGGGACGATGCCACGAGGCGCCGTGTCATTGTCACCGTCTCATCGAACCTCTCTTTGAGGGAGAAAAAACTGCACGTTGTAGCGAAGGAACCGTTTGAACACTATCGCAAGTTCAAGCAGTTTCCCTTGGAGCAGAACATCGTGGAGGATGTTGGAACTATTTTACAGAAGGAAAAGGGATACGTCTATATCCCAAGTTTTACCGCCAGCCTTGCGTAATCGCCTCGAGGACGTTGCACAACAAGACACTGTACGATAACCACCAGTGGATTACCAACCACTTTTCTTAAAAAGACGTTTACCACCCACCTCTACTCACTATATTGCAAATGAAGTGGGCCTGTAAAGGTGGGGAGGGTGATTGGTTCGATTGGGACGACGAAGTCTTCGGGACTACTGCCAGGTTTGCTACAAAATGGTTGGCCGCTTTGAATATTTAGAGCACTATTAAATACTACGTTCTGTTCTATTGGCCCATTGGGTGTAAAAAATTGTGGACTAGCTCCTTTGATAGCAATAACCTTTTCAGGTGATAGTCCTAAGTTACTGTATGCTTGGCCTGTACAATCACTTGATTTATAAAAACGATAGGTAAATTCTTGTATTGTTAGGTCTTGACAACCATTACAAATAATATACTTCCCAGTCATCAAATTTATTGAGACCATCTTCTTTTGTTCGGGGATGTAAAGCTGTATTGGTTGGCCAGCGTCATTATTGTGGTTAATATAGTCTGTTAAAATACCCACCTTAACCTCATTTGCATCTATCACCCATAAAGACTTCCCTGGGATACCAGGAATTCCCTGATCTCCTTTGTCACCCTTTGGTCCAGGAATCAGCGAAAAATTTGAAACAGCATCTTGCAATGCTTTAACTTGGTTTTGCAACTCCATAATACTTTTGTGGATATATGACGGCGTCTCTGATAATGAAAACGAAGAAACAGATGACGCGAAGGTTGAACCTGCGATGGCAATACAGATGCCGACAAGAAAACCAATGGTGATTTTTTTCATATAGCGAATACTATGGTCCATAACATAAATTTCAGTTTAATTAAGATTTTCACCAAAGAGCACCAATTCCACCTGGAGAATTGAAATAATCGTTATTATTTATGCTTGGGAGCAGTTTTGGTTTCCATGAGTAATCAGTATTCCACGAATTATTGTTTTGTTTTATATTATCTAGGTAGGAGTCCATTTCATCCATTTCTTGATCCCATTTAAGTTGATTAACTTGTTTTTGTAGTGAGTCGTATTTGAATTGTTCTTCTTGTTGTTTGATGAAATAATCAAGATTGCTTTTCGGTAGACTTATTGGCTGATTATTTATAGGTTGTCCGCCGTATTGAAAATATGGGTCAATTCCCGCTTCTTGGTACATTTTTTCCAAATCAGATTTAGCTTTTTCATTCGTATATTCGGTTATATCATTTAATGCTTTCAAAAATGCAGCATCTTGTTCTGCTTTTAACTGTTTTTGTTTTTCTAACGCTGTTTTTTCTGCCTTTTGCGCTGCAAGTTGTTTTTCCAATTCAGCAATCTTTTCAAGCGAATCATCTTTTGGTTCCTCAATCTTCTGCTCTGGTTGCACTATCGGCTGTGCGATCGGTTTCACGATCGGTAGAACCACAGGCTTTGTTACGGGTTTTACTGGAGCCACCACCGGCAATATCGGCTCAATCTTGGTAGGCTTGACCACCTCTACCGTACTTGTCACTGCTTCTGGTGTTGAAGTCACAACCAATGTTTTCAGTTCTTCAACCTGCTTTGTGAGCTCTTTGATCGTTTGTTCCTTTATGGCCGCATCTGAAGATGGGGCTGTCTGATTGCACCCAACTCCTAAGAATAAAATTGTACTTAGAATTAAGAGATATTTCATAGTGAAAAGTAAACAAACCAATCTATCATATTAAATCCATTTTGTCAATAGCAAACCAACAAAATATTGCTTTGTTTAGGGTTTTTTAGCATATACAACAAAAAGCTCCCCGCTTGTGATGGCCTTACGGCCACCCGTATCTGTTTCCAGATACGACCGTGCAAGGCAACTAAGCGGAGAGCTTACTACCTTGCACGGATATGAGTGCCATGCCGTATAGCGAACTATAGAGTTTAGGCGTGAATTGTCTGATAAGATAGTATCTTATCTCTTGTTTTTTTTCAAGTTTTTGCTAAAATGGGAGAAATTAATATGAAAATTACTATGCAATATTCACGGAAAGTCCTGTTAGTTCTTGATGAGTTAATAGACCAAACTCATCTCGTGCCAGAAGGTGGAAGGTTAGAATTTTACTTGGGCAGTATCGATGGCATGAGCTCTGAGGAGGTACATAGAATTTTATATGGATTGTCTCGGAAGTTTCCTATTTTTTTTCCAATTGCCATACCTCCGCTTGAGTCTTTAACTTCGCTTTCTATTTTATTTAATGAGGGAATCAAATTTTTTTCTCCATCTCTAAGTTCTTTAAACGCAATAAGAAATATTCTAAGAAATGACTTCCAAAAGGAAGGACATATGGGAAAGAAGACAGGAATCGAGAAAACAAGAAACGATCGAGCAATAAACAGATTGTGTTATGATTCAGAATCAGGGGCCGGAAACAATGATGAAAAAAAATTTAAGCTCACAGATGGTGGTTATGAGTACAAATTATTCAACGAATGTTATAAAAATAGAGGTAAGAGGATCGCGAGAAAAGATGTTGAGAATATATTAGATATAGCCCGAGATACAGAAGTGCCAGATGTCCAACAAATATTGTCTAACAGTAAAGCGGGTAAAACGAGGAAACAAACAGCAAAAGAGACAACTAGTACGGCAAAAATAAATGAGGTAGTAAAAAAGATAAGAAAGAAGACGGGACTTAGTCACCATGAATTTGTATTGAATCGGGGAAATGTAACTTTGCGTTGATCTCTATCAGTATCAAAAATAGAATACCAAACCACACCCTAGCTATACCCAAGTAGTACCTAAGTCGGGTCTATTCGTGGGATGCGTACAGAAAGTAAGCTTATATTAGCTTACTTTTTTTGTGCACAATAAAGGTACGGCAAATCACTCTAGCAATTACACGAATATGAAAAAAGAACCCTCACATGTTCCCTTTCTTGCAGACTATCCAAATCCGTTTTCGACATACGATCTCGGCGCATGCGCGGGCTTGGTATGTGCAGGATATAAATTGCTCGGCATAGACAAAGGCCATGGAGCAAAGGCGTTATTCCTCTTTGAGAATAGCGACGAAATCATTGAATCCGCACAGATGTACTGGCGGGGAGAATTACAGGTAGACGCACTCGCATACTTCAATGCACTCAAAAACATAAAAAACCAGCTTTACTCCCAACAGTAATATGCTCTCAGACGAAATGGTTGAAAAATTCAGAGAGCTGTACCGAGCACGGTTTGGCGAGGACATCTCAAAAGAAGAAGCACTGGCGCAAGGCATAGCTCTCTTGAATATGATGAAAGTCATCTATCGACCACTCCCAAAGGGAGAAAAAGTAATTACTCAATAATCATTATCATTATCATTATGAAATCACTTGAAAGACGCTACAAAAACATCGCTCAAAAATATACAGGCTGGGGCTCCTACATCTGTTTTGCAAAGGCGGTAACAGGACAACACTTTAGCCGACGTGCGATACAGCACTGGTTCAATAAACTGGTGGACAAAAACGACTATTGCAAAAGCGACAAAGCACAGCTACTCAAACACTTGGAGTCTCTCACAAAGAGCACCGAGGACGGTACAGAATGAGGGCATTTTTGCCCTCTCACAGACGTATACGACAGGCAGATACATATTTGCCATGACGATTAATATTACCCAAATTTTATGGAATTTCAAACAATTGCAATCACAGAATATCTAACGCAAAAAGGCATAGCATTTACCGAACGAAACGGAGAGCTTGTTGCCAAATGCGTATTCAATGATTGCGACAAAGACAGCAGACCAAACGAAGCACACTTGTATTTTCACGCCGAAACAGGACAATACAATTGCAAAAAATGCGGTGAGACTGGCAATATCGTTACGCTTGCCAAACACCTTGGAGATACGATAGATGATATATCTATTTCTCCACGAAAAACCACGAAACCAAAAAAGGTAGGAAAAGGTAGGATTTCGGTTGATCTGGTGGAACAATGCCACGAGGCACTACCAGACCACATACGGACATATTTGCACGCCAGAGGCCTTACAGACGCTCTCATAGCCCATTACAAACTCGGCTGGGGGCAATTCTATGGCATGAACTGGATTACCATACCCATCAAAAACCAAGATGGTGATTTTGCGTTCTTCAAGCTCCGCCTAGACCCAAATAAACCCAAAGAAACAGACAAATACCGTTTTTACCCCGCAGGGAGTACAGCCACACTCTTTGGCTGGGACATGCTCAAAGGAAACGGTGAGATCGTGATATGTGAGGGTGAATTTGATAGCATGCTTCTCTCCAGTATCGGCATACCCGCAATTACTTCCACGGCAGGAGCTGGTACATTCAAAGAAGAATGGATCGCACACTTGAAAAACTTGAAAAAGATTCATATATGCTTCGACAAAGATGACGCTGGTGAAAAAGGAGCAGAAAAACTTATTGCTTCACTTGATACCCAATTACCCAAAAAAGCCATATACAAAATCACCTTGCCCGAACGCATGACAGATGGAAAGGACATCACGGACTACATAACCAAATACAATGGCAATCCAGACGAGCTCATGTACCAATGTTCAAAACAAGTAGCAGGTAAATTTCCCATTGATACATCACAATTCAAACTCCTGACTTCCGAAGATATTATCCGTGTACTGGGGCTTACGATAAAAAAAGACGAAGAAAACAAACTCATTACGTTTCTTTGTGCGCTTTCCGCATATACCGAACAATCTCAATTCAATTTGAGCTTCAACGCACCATCTTCCACAGGAAAAAGTTTTATTCCTATGGAAGTATCAACCCTGTTTCCAAATGAAGACGTGATGAAACTCGGTGATTGTTCACCAAAAGCCTTTTTTCACGAACAAGGCGACTATGACAAAGAAACAAATACTATGCTCGTTGACCTCTCACGGAAGATACTCATTTTTTTGGATCAACCACACAATAGCTTACTGGAACGCTTACGTTCGCTCTTGTCGCATGATCAAAAGGAAATGATTTCAAAGATAACGGATAAAAATCAAAAAGGTGGAAATGCAACCAAGACCGTGATTCTCCGTGGGTATCCCGCTGTAATCTTCTGTAGTGCAGGATTGGAGATTGATGAACAAGAAAGTACTCGATTTATTCTTCTCTCACCACAAACGAGCCAAGAAAAACTCCGCTTTGCCATACAGGAAAAAATCAAAAAAGATTCTGATAATGAAGCATACGCAAAAAACCTCAATGCAGACCCCGAACGAATACTCTTGAAAAAAAGAATCGAGGCAATCAAAGACGAAGCAATAGATGAAATACGGATTGAAAATCCAGAAATCATTGAGCAGGAATTTTTCTCAAAACGATCCAAGCTCAAACCACGCCATCAGCGAGACATTGGTAGACTTATGGGACTCACAAAAATCTTTGCGCTTCTGAATGTTTGGTTTCGTGAACGAGAGGGATCGACAATTGTCGCAACGCAGGAAGACTTTGCGGAAGCATTGAAATTATGGGATAAAATATCTGAAAGTCAAGAGTACAATCTTCCGCCGTATGTCTATGATCTATACAAAGATGTTATTGTGCCAGCGTATGAAGAAAAAAACCTATATGGCCTTGCCGAGGAAAAGGCAGGTATTACACGTAAAGAGATATTGAAAAAGCATTACCAAGTGTACGGACGTATGTTGCCAGATTGGCAGATGAGACAGCAAATAATTCCGATGCTTGAGACTGCTGGTCTTATCTCGCAGGATGCAGACCCTGATGACAAAAGACAGCTACTCATTACCCCTACAGATCAACTCACTGTTTCCTCTGAAAAAGATATAGTGAGTGAGGGTGGAGGGTAATTTATTTTTTGCCTATTTTGGAGAAAAATGATGGTTAATCAAAAAAATAATATCAAAGAATTCTCTAATGATTTCGGTAAGATATAAACAAATACAATCTATGAGGCATTATTGTCGGAATAAAAAAGAAGAAGCAGACCACCTCTTGAAAATGTCTATAGGCGTACTCAAACAGTGGGGCTATCTCGGCGGCTCTTTTCGAAGTGGCACGGTTACATGGACATACCTGAGTAGCGGAAACAAAAGTAGTGTTGGCTTACAAACTTTTATGGATGATGAGAAGCCCAACGCACGCCTGACCTATACTCAAACAGATCGGACAACGGGAGAGAAAACCGATTTCAATTATGGAATACCCTTTACTTCCACCTCGTGTAATCTGGGTGGCAAGAGGTACTGGTTTCAATGTCCATGGTATAGAAATGGCGTGTATTGTGGACGACGCGTCGGAGTTTTGTATAAAGCAGGGGACTATTTCGCATGTCGTCATTGTTGTAATTTAAGTTACGCAAGCAAAAATGAAAATAGAAGATTCAAATTGTTTGAGTATGGAAAAATCCTAGACCTTGAGCAAAAAATTGAGAATTTGGAGTCAAAGATTTCAACGAAATTCTATAGGGGCAAACCAACCAATAAGTACCGACGGCTCATAGCACTGAAAAAACAATACTATGGCTTTGATTTTGAAGCAGCGGTGGCAGAGATGGAAAAGAGACTTGGATCATGATATACTACATGCGCTTACCCAACCTACATATTTTGCCAAGAGATTTTTTGTTTGTTGCCAATAAGGGGCAGTCCTCCAACAAATATGTCTTTTGGCATGTGCGTTGGGTAAGCAAGGGCTGTCCCTTTTTGTAACAAAAATATATGAATTACAATGACAATAAAAAATATACCTACTTCCTTTATTCCAGAAAGTCATCGGAGAGTGAAGATCGGCAGGTGCAATCCATTGATGATCAAGTGGGGCGACTGAAAGAACTCGCAAAGACTTTGGATATAAAAATTAAACATATTTATACTGAAGCAAAGACTGCAAAAAAACCAAACAACCGTCCAGTCTTTGACGAGATGATGAAAAAAATTGAAGCGGGAGAAGCAAATGGCATACTTTGCTGGCAGATCAATCGACTTTCAAGAAATCCTATAGACAGCGCACAAGTACAATGGCTTCTACAACAAGGTGGGCTAAAATCAATTCAAACAATAGATCGTGAATATAAGCCCGAAGATAACGTACTTTTGTTCAACGTTGAAAGTGGTATGGCAAACCAGTTTATCCTCGATTTGAGCAAGAATGTAAAACGAGGAAACCTTTGCAAAGTGAAAAATGGCTGGAGACCTGGGATGGCGGCTCTTGGCTATTTGAATGAGCTCGAAAACCATACCATCATCCCCGATCCTGAACGCTTTGATCTTATTCGTAGAGCGTGGGATTACATGCTTACGGGCAACTATACCGTTCCCCAAGTCCTCACAAAGCTCAACGATGAGTGGGGATTTCGTTCAAAAAAAAGAAAACGAACAGGAGGAAAACCAATGTCAGTGAGTGGGATGTATCGTACTTTCACCAATATCTTTTATGCTGGTGTGCTCGTATACGATGGAGTGGAATATGTCGGCAAACACAAAAAAATGGTTGCACTCGAGGAGTATGATCGAGTACAGGAAATTTTGGGAAGAAAAGGAAAACCAAGACCAAAGAAATATACGTTTGCGTTCACTGGGATGATCCGTTGTGGTGAGTGTGGTTGCCAAATTACAGCCGAGAAGAAAAAGAAGTTTATCAAAAAGACAGGAGAAATCAGATACTACACGTATTACCACTGCACCAGAAGAAAAACAGATGTAGTGTGTACGCAAAGAAAATCCATAGATGAGAAAACCTTAGAAAACCTGATATTTGAACGGATAGATAAATTGGCTATTCTCCCAGAGTTTTTTGACTGGGCGATGGAGGCTTTGAATCAAGACAATGACAAAGAGATAGTGGATCGTTCCAAAGTCTATGAAATGCAACACAAATCAATCACACAAGCACAAAAGGAACTGGATAATCTCACCAAAATGCGCTACCGAGAGCTGATTGACGATAATATGTTCATAAAAGAGCGAGATGTATTGCAGGGGCAGATCAAGAAACTACAGCAAGAGCTCCGTGAAACCGAACAGCGAGCAGAAGAATGGCTGGAACTCACTGAGCAGGTATTTCACTTTGCCAGATATGCTCAAGACCATTTTGAAAATGGAAGCATTGAAGAGCGAAAAGATGTACTGACTGGTTTAGGTTCGAACTTTTTATTGAAAGACCAAAAACTGGATATTTCAGTACACAAATGGCTGTTGCCGATAATAAACGGATATAAAACGCTGGAGGATGAATATAAAATGTTAGAACCAATCAAATTTGCCTCAACAAAAGTAAAAACAGAGGCTTTGACCTCTGTCATTACACGGTGGCAGGCGCGGTAGGAATCGAACCTACGCATACGGTTTTGGAGACCGTAGTACTACCATTATACGACGCGCCCATATAATTCTCTAAAAGTTTCATCTAGAATTTTTTATCTTTCTTACTCAGAAGAATGTAAACATAAAACATATGATTCGGTAGGAATCGCCCGGCCTAAAGGCCGGGTTGGAGACCGTAGTACTACCATTACCTGCCTGCCGGCAGGCAGGTATGACGCGCCCATTTCTATCACAGGAACCAACAGATAATACCCTTTGCAACTTCAAAAATCAATATCGATATCAAAAACTACTTTTTGACATTTTCTCCACCTTCTTGTTTATTTGAAAAAACAACAGCCAATAAAAGAAAAAAGAAAAAAACGGTTGATAACAAGGGAATTGGCCTGTGAAAAGACCACAACAAAAAGTCGAAGAGCAAAGGACCGGTGGCGGCAAAAAGCCCAATGGTAAAGAGCGAACTATACGTCCACTGCTCTTTTCGGAGACGCGCAATAAGAAAAATCAATAGGCTCACGAATGCTATGGACAAGAGCCGCCCAACCAATAACACCACAAAATAAAAAAACGCAAAAACCAAAGGAAGAAAATAGGAAACCGGCCCGGAAAGGCGATCGACTATCCGAACAAGTGACTCCTTGTTAAAAGAAAAGTCGGGCATGTCGGCAAAAGTTCGGGATTCGGTTTGTTTGAGATCACGGTCATAAAACGTAATCCGGTCTTTGACAACCAAAAATCCGTTTTCTTTACCAACGTCAATCCATTCGTCAAGCGGTTTTGTGGAAGTGCTCTGCGTGTCGACAATAATTTTGAGTGTTTCTTCTCCGTGCGTTTCTTCAAAAAGATACGGTTGTTCCAAACGAGATACAAAAAGCGTTCCGTTTTTTATCTCAGCGGAAAAATCGGGTATACGGGTCTCAAAAATTTTTTGAGCATTTTTTACTGTCGTTGGAAATGTCCAAAAGGCGGGAAGAACGGTAAGAACGGCAATCAAAAAAATAAATGGAAGAAATTGGCTCCATCCTTCCTTTTTTTTATCTTTTTGTTTTTTCAACCACGCAATATCGAAAATGCTGTGGTAAATGGAAGAAAAAAAAGACATACACAATCCCGTGTAAACCGCGTATATTTTATGTGATAAACCGGGATTGAGTATAGGTTATTTGGTCTCTTTATGCAAGATATGGTGGCCGCACCAATTGCACAATTTATTCAATTCCAGGCGACTTTTATGAATTTTCTTATTTTTTTTTGAGTAGTGGTTTACTCGCTTGCACTCGGTGCACTCAAGCTTCACCATGTTGTCTTGGGACATAGGAAAAATCTCAATATCTAATGTCTAATATCTAAAATATCAGATGTGCAACAATTATAGAAGATGTGGGTACAATTGTCAATAGAAACCCTATAAAAAACCCTACAAATAGGTTCTTAGGCATAAACCGCACCTTGTATTGAAAAAAAAACCTATTTCCAGTATTCTATATTTGTTAAGATATTTCCATGATTATTCCGGAAGAATCGCTTTCTCTCCTTAAAACAACCATTTCCTATGGCCTTTTTTCGGCTATTTTTTCATTTTTTTTGGCGCCGCTCTTAACCAAATTTCTCTATACATACAAACTCACCAGACGAGGAGAATACGATGCCACGTTAAGCATGGGGACCAGACAAAGCAAACAAGGCGTCCCTATCATGGGCGGACTCCTGATGATTCTGGTGGTTGCCATTATTACCATGCTTTTCAATTGGGAAAGAAAATTCACATGGGTCCCTATTGGGGTCATGCTTTTTTCGGCAATGCTCGGCGGCATTGACGATGTTATGCACGTGTATGGGCATAAACGCCGCATCCGCAAACTCAGACATGTGCTCCGACTTATAAAAATCCACCGAGACTGGAAACAACGCATCTGGCTTGCCCTCACACTGCCATGGTCCATATTTAAACGCATGTCTCTGTGGCTTGGTTCTCACCCGGGCAAAAGCGTTCATGTCCATGAAAAAATTATCCTCCAATTCATTGCCGGCGCCATTACTGCATGGTGGATTTATTCCAAACTCGGAACCAGCTGGCGAGAAATTTTTATTCCGTTCGATGGGTATCTGTACATCGGCTGGTGGATTATTCCGCTTATTATATTTTTTGTCATGTTTACCGCAAACGCGGTCAATGTGGCCGATGGGATGGACGGACTCGCGGGCGGTTCGCTCATTATTACTTTTTCCGCTTTAACTGTTTTGAGCTGGCTCGAGGGATTTCATGAAATTTCTTTTCTGAACGCAACCGCCGCTGGTTCTCTCATTACATACACCTACTTCAATATCAAACCGGCTCGGTTTCAAATGGGAGATGTGGGCTCGCTCGGCCTCGGATCGCTTCTTGCCATCAATGCAATCGTCATCAACAAAATGCTCCTCTTGCCTTTTTTAGGATTTATTTTTTACATCGAACTCACAAGCGTTATTATCCAAGTCCTCGGAAGACACCTCCTCGGCCGCCGCATCTTCAAAATGGCGCCGCTTCATCATCATTTTGAGCTTCGCGGATGGAGTGAAGAAAAAACCGTGATGCGTTTTTGGGTAATCCACGGCGGAGCCGTGCTTCTGGGTATCTGGATTGCGTTGTTGTAAAAAGGAAGGCCTGTATGTACCTCTCTTGGAACAAAAAAATAATTACCGATTTCTCCGCCGATACAATCACCACCCTCTACAACGAGGGCTATGTTTTTACTCGCATAGACAAAGGGGTGATGAATCAAACGCGAAGTTTACGAATTGATCTAGAAAAATTTAATCTAACAAGCGAAAACCGACGAATTCTCCGCAAAACGGAGAGTTTAGAATTGAAGACTGAACTCCTCCCTCTCCCCAACTACGATTGGAAAATTGGCAAACTAGCCAAAGATTTTTATACTGAAAAATTTGGATCAGGCACATTGAGCGCAAACAAGGCAAAGGAATTGTTGACTGATGAAACAAAAACCAACTTTAATATTTTTCTCGTTTACAATCATTTCAATGCCACAGAACCAATTGGTTACGCCATTTGTTATGAAAATAACAGCGTCCTTCATTACTGTTACCCATTTTATCAATTGTTAATAGTTAATAGTAAATTGTCAAATGTTGGTATAGGTATGATGCTCAAAGCGATTCTCTGGGCGAAAGAACAAGGGAAGAAATATGTTTACTTAGGTTCTTTTCAGCGACCTGGGGATGTCTATAAACTGCAATTTAAGGGCTTAGAATGGTTTGATGGAGAGGGGTGGCAAACAGACATTGATACACTAAAGGACACTCTAAGCAACACACTCAATAATGTCGCACAAAAGTTGATAATAGATGACGATAGATAGCGATACGTGGCGGTAAGACATTGCTTTTAAATAAAACGTTATGCAAAGGAGGGCATACCAAAAATTTTATGAGATGGACATCTGGAAAGAAGCATTCGGATTGCAAAAAGAAATATTCCTCCTAACTCAAAAATTCCCAAAAGGAGAATTGTACGGACTTATTTCTCAACTACATAATTCATGCAATTCAATTCCAGCGAATATAGCTGAATCACACGGACGTTATTATTATGCAGACAAAATTCGGGTATTATATACTGTAAGAGGTGAAATTGAAGAAACCCAAAGCCACCTGATGGTTGCTGAAAGTCGTCTGTATATTTCTCAAAATGACTCCGAGCGTCTTACCCAAAAGTATGAATCACTCAAAGTGCGCATCAATAATTACATTTCTGATTTAAGAGAAAGAAAAAACAAAGAAAACTGAGCTCCTAATTATGACAAACAACAATGTATCGCCCCATATCGCAATTAATCGCCATTTATCGCAACCATATCGCAACCAACACATCCACTTCATCGGCATTTGCGGCGTTGCTATGAGCGCGCTTGCCTTGGCATTCAAAGATAAGGGCTGGCGCGTGACCGGAAGCGACAAAGGCTTTTATCCACCGGTTTCAACTCATCTGAAAGATGCCGGCGTTTCTTTTTATCCCGGCTGGCATCCGGAAAAGATGACGGAAAACGGAATTCCAGACCTTGTGGTTGTCGGCAATGTCGCCGGGTCAAACAACCCGGAATGGCTTTTCGTGCAAAAAAATGATATTCCATACGCGTCGTACCCGGAAGTGATCGCCCAATATTTTGTGAAAGAACATTCATTGGTATGCGCGGGGACCTACGGCAAATCCACGAGTACCGCCGCCTTGGTCTGGATCTTTCAACACGCGGGAATCAGCCCTTCGTACATGTTTGGCGGGGTCAGTAATAATAACGTTCCGGCCGCAACATTAGGTGATACCGAATGGTCCATTCTTGAAGGTGATGAATATAAAAGTTCTGGATGGGATGAAAAAGCAAAGTTCTTTCACTACAACCCAACTCATCTTCTTCTTACATCAATCGTGTGGGATCACGCCGACGTGTACCCAAACGCGTCTTCTTACAAGGAAGCATTCTCCAATCTGGTTGCGCAATTACCCAAAGACGGATTATTCACGGTTTCTGAAAAAGTGCGGATGGATTACCCTCATTTTTTAGAAAACGTCGCTTGTCCTGTGGTGACGTATGGTAAAGAGAAAAAAAATACGTATCAATATACCAATATCGCGACTTCCACAAGCGGCATTACATTTGATATTATCCACGATGGAACCACGTATCACGTAGCAACACCACTTTTAGGAGACTACATGGCAGACAATTTTACCGGCTGTTTTGCCACGGCACACCAAGCGGGAATTGCCCCAGAAACGATTGTGTCCGCAATTGGCACGTTTCAAAATATTAAGCGAAGATTGGAAAAAAAATATGAAGGAAAAATTACAATCTTCGACGACATTGCACACTCGCCTAAAAAAGCAGAAGCAGTGCTCAATAGTCTGCGTGCATTATATGATGGAAAAATTATCGCAATTTTTGAGCCAAACATCGGTAATCGGCAACCCGACGCGGCGCCAGGGTACACTCACGCGTTTGACAACGCCGACATGGTCATTCTCCCCCGTTTTTCTCCGGTCAAAAAAAATCCAAAATTACCTCAGCCATTTGAGGCGCACGACCTTCAGCATATCATTTCCCAGACGCACGGAAATGTTGTTGCTATCAATGATGACGCCGCGCTCCTTGAAATGGTAAACAAAGAAACAAACGCCGGCGATGTTGTGGTGTTCCTCGGCTCTCACGGTTTTCGAGGGATGATAGAAGAACTCGTTCTAAATCTATCTTTATGAAACTTCCAAAAAATGCAAAGCTGGTCCACAAAGGTATTATTTTTGACACCTACCAGTGGAAACAAAAAATGTTTGATGGATCATATGAAACATTTGAAATGCTCAAACGGCCCAATACGGTCCAAATTATTGCAACGGAAGGAAACCGAATTTTGGTACTCAATGAAGAACAACCTCGATTGAAACGGCATGTATCCCTCATTGGCGGCCGGCAAGACGAGGGAGAAACACCACTCCAATGCGCAAAAAGAGAACTTCTTGAAGAAACAGGATATATTTCAAACGATTGGGAATTGTATATGGCCACTGACCCATATATAAAAATGGAATGGAAAATATATACTTTTATCGCACGAAATTGTCAAAAAAAACAGGCCCAGCAACTGGACCCTGGAGAAAAAATTACAATAAAAAAGATTTCCTTCAGCCAATTTCTTCGCGCCATTCAATCAACAAAACTCCCCGCAAAAGAATTAACACTCCATGTATTTGGAGAAATAAACCAATCCAAAACCTTTCTATCAACATTCAAGAAAAAAATCTTTCCAACCAACACATAAACATGTGCTACTTTCCCTCGTCAACAATTTCCACTTCGACAACCTCATTTTCAATGGCAGTAACAAGAAGCGTCATCCCGCACATTTGGCACTCAATAATATGGTCTTTTTGAAGATCGGCATACCGAGACAAATCAACATCATTTTTACACTCCGGACAAACGAGTTGCATAAAAACAAAAATAAGATAGAATAGCCGCTGTGTTTATACTAGCAAGATTTTATCTTTCACGCAAGCCAGGTTTTATGAAAACTCCGCAACAATCCTACCCAAAATTGGCCAAGGCAGTCGGTGTGCCCGAACTGTATCTCAAACGCGAAGATCTGCATAAGTATGGTTCGCACAAAGGACGCTCAATTCCCCTTATGATCAAAGAATACGCAAAACAGGGGTACGCGTCCTTTGCGGTTTCTTCATCAGGCAATGCGGCGCTTGCGGCTGTGCGAGCAACAATCAAGCATAATCAAAACAACCCTAAAAATCCTATCACATTATCCGTGTTGATTGGCGAACGCATACGAAAAGAAAAAAAAGATATTTTAGAAAAAGAAATCAATGGAAATTCGTCTCTCACTCTTGAACAAATGCCGCGCCCGAAACAAGAAGGCATGACGCGAGAAAAAGAACAAAAGGCAAAATACCTCCGCCAATCCGTGGACGACCTTGCCCTCGTAGGTTATATGGAGCTTGCAGAAGAACTCAACAAATTACCCGGCCTTTCAGCAATTTTTATACCCACATCGTCCGGCACAACGGCCCAAGGATTGGGCGAAGCCTTTCTTTCAGCGCTTTCAGAAAAACCGGAAATTCATATTGTGCAAACGGATAGCTGCCACCCTATGGTTGGAGAGAAAACTTTTGAAGAACATACTCCCCCATCGCTCGCTGACGCGATTGTCGACATTGTCGGACATCGAAAAAAAGTAGTTCTTGATATTATTAAAAAAACCAACGGAGGGCGTTGGGTGGCAGATAATGCCGCTCTTGAAGAAGCAAAAAAAATAGTGAAAGAAACGAGCGGCATCGATATTTCCTACAACAGCGCGCTTTCTATCGCCGGGTTGCGCCAAGCGGTTGCTCAAGGGGAAAAATTTTTCGGGCCGGTGGTGTGTTTGATTACAGGAAAATGAAATCACATTACCATTTTTTCTTTACACGAGAAATAATATTCTCACCTTCTTCCACCGTACTTCGTTCCCCTTTTTTGCTATAATACTGGTCCACAATCTCAAAACCATTTTGCTCGAAAAGATTTTGCAGTTCATTTGACGCAAACCCATGATAATATCGCATGCCAAGAGTATGCTGGTGAGAGTCTTTCCAAGGAATCAAAAAATCACCATCACGATCTCCACAATATTTTTCTTTTGCCCAGTCGCTATATAAATTCCAGTTGGTCATAACCAACACCCCCTGCGGTTTGAGCACCCGCCATATTTCTTCCAAAGTTTTTTTCCGCAATGCGGAAGTTGGAATATGCTGAAAAGAGGCGAAAGCGTAGACACAATCAAACACGTGATCGTCAAACTCTATCTTCAGCATATTGCCAACGACAAAACGCGCGTCTGGGAACTTTTTACGGGCAAGCGCAATGAGCCGTTCGCTTTGGTCAAGACCAATATAGGAAACTTGTTTTTTTTCAAATAATTGATATACTCTCCCATTGCCGCATCCAAGGTCGAGAATACTGTCACCCTCTTTCACGACATTGGCCAATGGTTTCAAATCATCCCACAAATATGCCCGGCTTTCTGAAAATTGTTCGGCAATAGTATTATAAATTTTTCTATTTTCAAGAATCACTTCTTGCGCTTTCAAAGGATCCATACATGGTGTTTAAAAACATAACCGAACAACTGGAACACATCCTTCTTTCTATTTTTGACCGCCGCCCGACAACGCAGGAGGAGTTTGATCGCGCCAAAAATAAAGCCTGCAGTGAACATCGTATATCCCAGCCCGAAAATCGGGTGCTGTTCAAAGCCTACCAAAATCTGATCGAAAAGAAAAGAGTAAAAAAAAGTGATTTGATGGAACAATTCTTGCAGAAAGCCGGCGTGCGAAGCGGATCGGGTATTGCCATTATCACCTCGCTGACCAAACCGTTCCCTTGCCCGGGAAAGTGCATCTACTGCCCCACCGAAGTCCGAATGCCAAAAAGCTATATTGCGTCAGAACCGGCCGCCGCGCGCTCGCTGAGACTCAATTTTGACCCCTACATCCTCATGCAACAGCGAATCAAGATGCTTGAAGCCAATGGCCACCCAACCGATAAAATAGAATATATTATCAAAGGAGGCACGTGGAACGCGTATACTCTCCCCTACCAATACTGGTTTATTTTGGAATCGTTTCGAGCCTGTAATGACCTCACGCGCCGACCGTCAAAAAGAACAAGAAAAGCCTATGACATCACCAAAATCAAACAGCAAGATGATTGGTCAAAAAATGAGTGGGGAACCAAAACACTAAAAACACTTCAAAAAGAATTGGCAGAAGAGCAAGAATACAATGATAAAAGAGCTACATATAAAATCATTGGACTAACACTTGAAACACGGCCCGACGCTGTATCACCAAAAAGTATTTTTTACATGCGTCAGCAAGGCTGCACGCGAGTAGAATTAGGGCTTCAGGCGGCGGATGACGCCATTCTTTCTCTTATCAATCGCGGACACACGGTAGAACAATGCCGACAAGCAATATATCTCCTGCGTTCGGCAGGGTTTAAAGTTGATCTCCACATGATGCCCGATCTTCCGGGGACAACCCCGGAACACGATGTGGCCATGTACCGATCACTTTTTGAAGATACCGGACTTTGCCCGGACATGGTGAAAATATACCCGTGCACCGTTATCCCAAGCGCGGAATTATACCAATGGTATAAAGATGGTTCGTATGCGCCGTACGGAGGAGAAGGACTTTTTCGAGCGCTTCTTGACATGAAACGCGCCACGCCGCGTTACTGCCGAATTTCACGCATTATCCGCGATATTCCCGCAACCGAAATTGCCGCAGGAAATGCGATTACCAACCTTCGTGAAGCCTTGGAACAGACACTGCGCAAAAAAGGAGAACACTGCGTCTGTTTGCGCTGTAGAGAAATTGGACGGCAGAAAAAATATATTCCCGCGGATACCAAACCCGTATTGTTTGTTGACCAATACAAGACGCGCGGCGGGACCGAATATTTTATCAGCTTTGAAGATCCAAACCGAATCGCGGTCTTTGGTTTTTTGCGGCTCCGCATTCCTGACGACAGTATGAATGAAAAAAAACAAAAAAAACGTCTCTTTGAATTACTCCCCGAAATTCGTAGTGCCGCATTTATTCGAGAACTCCATGTGTATGGACAAATGATGCGTGTCGGACAACGAAAAAAAAACGCGACCCAACACCGAGGCCTAGGTACAAAACTCGTGAAAAAAGCTGAAAAAATTGTCGCATTGCAGGGAATAGCCACTGTCACCATTATTTCCGGTGTTGGCGTTCGGACGTATTATCGAAAATTGGGATATCGCAAATCTGGAACATATATGGTAAAATGCATACAGAAAACCTTAGTATTCAAAAAAACCTTATCTTAACGAACGCATTTTTTATGTCAGAACAAGAAATAAATCCTTGCGATATTGGTGTTCATGAATATATCAATGAACATGGTATATGTGTTAATTGTGGAAAATCAGGGGGAGAAACTGCCTCACAAATTGACCGCGGTCCAAATCGGGATTCGTCTGAATTTCAACCCCCGTGCACACAAGATGGAGGGCATGAATATGTTACAAGCGACGGAGAACAGCGCTGTATCAATTGTGGTGAATCAAAGCCGGGACCGGCGGCTATACGCAAATAAAAATACAAAAATACTACACCACAAACAAAATCCCAAACACCATAGAGAGCAATGCAAGAATTTTCATAACGACATTTCCAAAATTTATTTGTTCCTTAATAATTGACGGAAAAAATAAAGAAAATCCTGATGTGAGACCAAAAACAAATAAAAATTGAAATCCTTCCATGGCAAAAACCAGCGCGGCAACCCCTAAAAAAATTGCCCATTGGTTAAAAAATATTCCCAACTGTTCAAAAAAACTATTGATCACAATAACATACCGCGGTTTTCTTTTTAATGCATAAAGGTGATCAAAAAACTGCTGACGGAATTTGGGAAAAGACAATGTTGAAAATGCAAAACAAAAAGAAAATATAGTCACCAAAATATAGGCGATGGTAAATGGCACCCGCCGGGTGACATAATCAAATATAACCGCATAGAGCGCAAAGGACACGCCGGCCAGGGCCATATACCAGACTGCTCGGGAAAAAGAAACCGCTGATTTTTTCAGATGCACTGACGCAAACACAGCGCCGAGCATAAGAAAGACAAACCCAATATATTCATTTTGGGAAAAACGCTGGCCAACAAAAATAAAAGAAAAAAACAGAGAAAAAATAGGAATAAGCCCCCACCAAATGTTGATACGGCTTGCTTCTTCCATGGACATGGCTTTGATATACGGAAAGCCGCCAAAAAAATAACAAATGCTCGCGGCGAAAAGCAAAAGCGTATATTGAAAAGAAGGAAAAGAAAAATCAATAAATGGAAAAAGAATAATAGCGCCAAAAATTCCCAAGAGAGAAAGCCACACAATATACACATACGGATTTCGTATGTGTTTTTCAAGAATATATTTGTCCGTCACATTCACCATGCCCCAACACACGTGGGCAAGAAGCGCAAAGAAAACCCAGAGCATAACAATAATAAATTTAAAAGTACTTCCTCCCTTTCAACTCCTCCGGGAAATATTCTTGTTCCACCGGACCATCATAATCGGGGTTGTACTTGTATTCTTTTCCATACCCGATATGTTTCATAAATGTGGTTGGCGCGTTTCGTAAATGAAGCGGCACTCCAAGATGTGATGTTTCGCGTGCGTCTTTCGCGGCTTTGCCATACGCAGTATACAACACATTGGATTTTTTTGATTTGGCGCAATAGACAACCGCTTGGGCCAAATGCACGGTACACTCGGGCATGCCAATTTCGTGACACGCCATATAGGCTGCCTGCGCCTGTACCAAGGCTTCGCTGTTTGCCATGCCGATATCTTCTGAAGCAAACCGAAGCACCCGGCGAGCAACATACAGCGGATCCGCTCCGCCCTCAAGCATGCGGGCGAGCCAATATAACGCGGCGTTTGGGTCTGACCCGCGCATTGATTTATGCAGTGCTGAAATAGCATTGTAAAATTCTTCCCCATTTTTATCGAACACCACATGTATTCGCTGAAAGGCTTCTCGTATATCCTCTTTTGTAATCTGTACTCTTTTTTTTTGATTTGATTTTGCCAATACCGCGCATTCAAGCGCGTTCAGTGCTGCGCGCGCGTCGCCGCCGGACAACCCTGCGGCTATAACAAGACACTCATCTGATATATCTATGGTATGATCGCCAAACCCTTTTTCTGTGTCAGAAAGAGCTCGTCTTAGAATGGAAACAATATTCTCTTCAGTAAGAGATTGTAAAATAAATACCTGAGAACGAGAGAGAAACGCGCCAATAATTTCAAACGACGGATTTTCCGTCGTTGCCCCAATCAATAAAACCGTCCCCTGCTCCACATGAGGAAGCAGAGCATCCTGTTGCGCTTTATTCCATCGATGAATTTCATCAATAAATAAAATAGTTCTCCGTTTTTGCGTATCCAAAAAATTCCGCGCCTTTTCAATAATATAGCGCAACTCTTCTTTGCCGCTCATGACCGCGGAAATGGTGACGCACTCGGCATCGAGTTCATTGGCAATAATGTGCGCAAGCGTGGTTTTTCCCACGCCCGGCGGACCCCAAAAAATAATCGAACGAATTTCATTGCGATCAATAAGCCTGCGCAAAAGAGTGCCCTTGCCTATAATTTTTTCCTGGCCGAAAACGTCTTCAAATCTGGTCGGACGGATGCGGTATGCCAGCGGTTGAAAAGGATGTTTTTCAGCCTTTTTTCTATTTGTCATATTTTGAGGAGGGTGCTATCATACCACTATAGAATACTTGAAAATAGAAAAATAACCAAATATGTTTTTACCCCCTGAGACAATTATCGCTTCCGGACCGGTCATTGTGGAAAATGGAAAAGTCTTGCTCAACAGAGAAAAAAAACCATACGGCGAAACACTCTTTATGTTTCCCGGAGGAAAAGTGGAAGATTTTTCCATTTCTCTTGAAGAGACGTGCAGACGAGAAGCCAGAGAAGAAATGGGCATTGATATCGAGATCATCAAACCGCTCGACACCCTGCTCGCTCGACAAGTAGAAAAAGAAGATCGCCTGGTGATTCTTGTCCATTATCTCGCCAACCGCATTGGCGAGGTTCGCCCGGGCAAAGAAATTATTGAATGGGGTTGGTATGATATCAATAATCTGCCACCGAATTCCGCTCCAAATGTCTTCACGATTATTGAAAAATACAAGCAGGGAAAACACGTATGATTTTTGAATATTTGGAGTTTAAATAAGTAGAACAACCTATGGAAAAACCAGATCTCCAACAAGAAGACCCTGAACTGTACGCTATTCTCAAAAAAGAAGAAACGAAACAACAAGAAAAAATTACCTTGATTCCATCGGAAAATTTTGCCTCGAAAGCGATCCAAGAAGCAGTGGGGTCTGTTTTTATGAATAAATATTCCGAAGGATACCCGGGCAAGCGCTATTATGAAGGAAATTATTTTATTGATGAGCTCGAAACATTAACAATAGAACGTGTTAAACAAGCGTTCCACTTGCCAAACGATTGGGCTGTTAATGTCCAAGCATTATCAGGGAGCGCGGCAAATCTTGCGGTCTATCTTGGACTTTTGGAGCCAGGAGACACGGTTATGGGCATGTACCTTCCGGACGGCGGGCATCTGTCTCATGGCTGGTCGTATGAGCCAGAGGAAATACAAGATCCAAACAACTTAGTGTATACCGGAGGATCGCGGAAAGTCAACATTACCTCTCGCTTTTGGCATGTGGTCCAGTATAAAACCAATCCAAATACCCAGCAGTTTGACTACGCGGAAATAGAAAAAATCGCCCAAAAACACAAACCCAAATTGCTTATTACCGGCGGCACTGCCTACCCCAGAGAAATTGACTACCAAAAAATGTCAGCAATCGCAAAGGGTGTCGGCGCGTATTATCTCGCTGACATTGCCCATGAGGCGGGTCTTGTCGCGGCAGGCGTCAATCAGTCTCCGGTCGGAATCGCTGATGTCGTTACATTAACAACCCATAAAACGCTCCGTTGCAATCGCGGCGCGATTATCCTCAGCAAAAAAGAATGCATGAAAAAAATTGATCGGGCCATTTTCCCGGGTCTCCAGGGAGGGCCGCACAATCACAGTATTGCCGGCATTGCTGTCGGCCTGAGAGAAGCAATGACGCCGGCATTTCGGACCTATGCGGAACAAATCGTGCAAAATGCGCGCGCGCTTGCCGCCGCGCTTTTCACCTATGATTTCCACATTATTTCAGGCGGAACAGACAAACATCTCGTGCTCATTGACCTTACCAACAAACAAGTGTTTGGAAAAAAATACGCCCGCGCGCTGGATTATGCCGGTATTATTGCCAATATGAACACCATGCCGCAGGAAACGCGCTCTCCTGCCGACCCATCGGCGCTCCGTATTGGCACGCCCTCCGTTACCACGCGAGGCATGAAAGAAAAAGAAATGACAACGATAGCCGAATGGATGAATCGCGTTATGGATATAACGCAACCCTGGAATGCGCTCGATTTTGAATCATTTGAAACACATGTGCGACAGTCAGAAAAAATTCAAAAAATAGCTGAAGAAGTGAAGACCTTGTGCAAAATATATCCTTTTGATATATAAAAAAACATCTCAATAATGAGATGCTTGCCGAGCGTATTCAAAAAATCACCAGCCCAGCCAATCTTTCGCTTCAATAATTTTAAAGAAAAATTTCACTTTTTCTTTTTGGGCGACCGAGAGAAGAAGCGGCATAATGCTCGTCAGACTGAATCCGTCCCCGACAATGGCAATCTTGCCAATGGTCGGCAGATCAATAATTTCTTTATAGAGTTTCTGCGCCGCCTCATCCAGATTGATCGCATGCAATTTGCTCAAATCAGCCAACAGGGTGTATTGGAAATTTTCGTTATTGCGTTTTTGAAAAATGGCATGGAGTTTCTCTTTGAGCCATAACCCTTGTTCAAGGACTTCCTGCGGCGTTTGCGCGGTTCTCCCATACACCAGCTCTATTCTGCCATCGCCGAAATCGGTTATTGTTGTCCCAATAGGTTCGTAGATGTGTGTCTCTGGCATACAGTGACTCCCAATCAAAAAATATGAAACAAATGAAAAAAAAGAATATCGTTTACTATAACACAGATTCTCCGGAAAAGACAAGATCCCTCGGTGAAGAAGTCGCCGCAACATTATGCGGTGGCGATATTCTTCTTCTTTTTGGCGATCTTGGCGCTGGAAAAACAACATTTGTGCAAGGTTTAGCAAAAAAATTGGGTGTTTCCACCGACGTCGTCAGCCCCACGTTCACCCTTTGCGCAGTGTATCCGACAAAGACAAAAAAAATCAAACAGCTTGTCCATATAGATACCTACCGCATTCATGGACCGAACGAATTGCGCGATATTGGAGTAGAGGAATATCTTGGATCTCCTGACACGATTTGTGTGGTGGAATGGCCGGAAAAAATAGAGTCCCTTCTCACAAAAAATATGCATACAAAAAAAGTCATGTTTTCACATGAAGCCCCGCGGAAGCGGCATATTACCATTGAAGAGATCGCCTGAGGTAAAAAATCATTTCCTTCCAAACCAAACTCGATACAACGAGAGCGCAATAAACTCTTTTGTCCGTTGCGCTATTCCTCTGTTTTCCCAATAGAGATTATCCAAATTGGTAGAACCGTGAAGCCAGCTCAGCGCTTTCATTTTTATGTTTCGCACAATGCGTTTATCGCTAATTTTGATATTTGCTTCATAGTTGTGGAAAAAACTTTGGGTGTCCAAATTGCTACTGCCAATCATGGCCCACTCATCATCCACCACAACCCCTTTCCCATGCATCATGTGCTGTAACAAGTGAACACGGACGCCTATTTTTTTCATAAACGAAAAATAAGAATATGCGACGTATGTTGCTATTTTGATGTCGGTTCGAAATGGAATAAGCAGATCGACGCGCACTCCCCTCTTCCTGGCCTTCCACAGGGCTCGTAAAAATTGTTTATCCGGAAAATAATAAGGAGAAAAAAGAATCACCCGTTCGCGAGCCTTGAGGAGGGCGTCCGTGTATCTTTTTTTCGCGCGAGAAAAAGGGACTCCTCCAACATCAAAAATAAATTCGACTGCTTCTCTTTTTTGCCGCTGTTTTATTCGGAATCGATACGCGAGCAAATGGCGAACCATTCTCCTTTTGCCGCCGCACAGCAAATAGGATTTTGCGAATGAACGAAGGAGAGAGCGAACGGGTTTGCCCATAATGCGGATATGCATGTCGTCCCAATCTTCCATTGATTTTTGTATATTTACTCCTCCAATAAATCCGATCCGCTCATCGACTACGAGTATTTTCCGATGCGTCCGAGTAAACAATTGCCGTATTCCTCGGTATATTTTTCTTCGCGGAGAAAAAAAACGGATATCAACGCCGCTTGCGCGAAGAGACTGGATCCGCTTTTGAGAAAGCCAAAAACTTCCAAAAGAATCGACAATCAACTTCACGCACACCCCACCACGAGATTTTTGTTCGAGGAGATCAAAAAAACGAACTCCCGCGTGATCGTCGACAAAAATATAGAGCTCCCAATAAATAGAAATTTTTGCTCCTTGCAGTGCCTGAAACATGCCTTCCCAGGCATTTTTTGTATTTGAATAAATAATGCAATCTTGTTCTTCCATAAAAAAATCGAATGCTAGGGATGAATTTCTGTGCCCAAAAATTGTTCCCCGCCCAAAACATTCTTGAGTTGTTTGAGATTGGTGCCGCGAAGAATGCGAACGGTAAGCCCAATTTTTTCAGCGGCTTGCGAGGCAATGGGATCAAACGGAGCATTTTTTCCCGGGCGCCACTCGTTGCCGACAATATCTTCCCGAAATGTTTTCCAATCAATATGTTCTATTTTTTTTGCGTTTTTATATTTTTTTGGATCCTTATCATAGACATAATCAATGTTTGAGAGATTGATAATTTCTTTTGCTCCATATGTCTTTGCAAGAAGCACAGCGTCCATATCAGTGGAATGTCCCGGTTCAAAACCAGCCCCAATAAACACCGGATACGACGTGATAATTTTTTTCTTTGGTTTTTGAATAATACGCGGATCCGCGTATTGCTTTAACAACAATTGCAAAAATTTCGCGTTCAAAACGGTCGAAGCAATGCCGATCCAATCAAGATCATCATGACCCAATAAGGCAACCTTTTTTGCGGCATCTTGGTATTGCCGGCAAGTCCATCCGCCGCCGACAACCAAAATGAGCCTGTTGCCCCGTGTAATATGATTTTCAATCAAACGAACAAACTGTTTCAAAAAACGAACATCAAAGCCGGTTTTCGGGATAACAATTGATCCGCCAACCGAAATAATTTTCCACGGTGCGTTCATACCGGTTATTTTTTCTTAAACACAAGACCGACAATCCAGCTCACGACACTCATAATCAAAGCGCCCCAAAATGCCGGCCAAAATCCCGCGACCGAAAAACCTTCCACGACCGTGCCAACAAACCAAAAAAGAACAGCATTGATAACCAGCGTAAAAAGACCAAGCGTGAGAACGGTAATCGGCAAAGTCAACAGGAGAATAATGGGCCGAATAATGGCATTGACAAGGCCCAACACAAGGGCTGTGATGAGGGCGGCATACCAGCCGGACACCTCGATGCCCGGCAAATAAAATGCAAGCGCCAAAAGTGTTGCGGCGTTAAGGACCCACCGAATGAGAAGACGCATATAAAAAATGAAAAGAAAAATTCTTTGTTGTTTATGGAAGAAGTATACGGCCCTTTTGTTGAAAAATCAAGCCATCAGACTTGAGTTTCTCAATAATCTTCTTTGCTCTTATTGGCTCAATATCTGCCATGATACCATACGCTTTTTTTATGGATATACTCTCGTATTCTCTCAAAGCATTAATAATTTGCCCCCGATAATAACGGTTCGAATCCCTGAAACGTTCCGTGTTCTTTTCGGATTCGCGCCCTTTCCGTTTTTGTCTTTTCTTGGGCTGATAAAAAAAGGAAGACCAATCCATCAATGCCTGATTCCAGTGATACACCGCCTTTTTTCCTTTGGTATACACAATGTATTGAATAACATCCTCGGCCTTTGTGAGGAGAACGCTGTCGGATACTATTTTTTTTAATGAAAACATTTTCCGGTAGAATGTGCGGTGATTCGTATCAATGAGCGCGAGCGGCTGAAGAAATGCAAACGATAAAAGCGCGCGAGCCGTATACTCCCCTATCCCAGGAAACCGTTTTAGTTCTTCAAGCGTCTCAGGAAATACGCCTCCGTTTTGCGTACGTACCATCTGCGCCGTTTGGCGCGCATAAAGCGCTCGGCGGTTATATCCCAGGCCTTTCCATGCTTTGATAACGTCTGAAGCGCGCGCGCCGGCAAGATGAGCAACCGTAGGAAATTGAGAAAGAAATAATTCATATTTTGGCATAACTCGTTCAACCTGTGTTTGTTGCAACATAAGTTCACTGATCAAAATATGATACGGATCATGTGTTTTTCTCCACGGCAAATCGCGCTTGTTTTTTTTATACCAGGAAAAAACATCTTGAATCTTCTGTGTCTGTATTTCCGAAAGGGGCATATTGGGATATCAGCCCTCCTTTTTGAGATAGGTTCTATTCTGTTTCGACAACGTATCTTTTTGGCGGCGTCTTCCCGATAATTTCCACAGGGGTGCCGACGTCAATATGCCGGTAGAGCACAGCGACATCGGCCTCTCTCATATTGACACACCCATGAGAGCGCGTTCGTTTTCCAAAATCATTATGCCAATATGCCGTATGGATATAATAACGCGGCTTAAACTGAAGATTCCATTTTACCCCGGGGTAATAATAATCCAGGCCTTGGTACAGCATCGTATCAACTTTTCGCTCAATCGAAAAATTGCCTGGCGGTGTCGGCGTATATGGATTCCCCGTGGAAACCGGAAATTGCAATACGGAAATCGCATTCACAACGACAAATAATTGCTGTCGTGAAAGATCAATCACGATTTTTTTATTCCATTTTTTTATTGGCTCTCGGTCGAGAGGATCATACCCATACAAAATTTCTTCAAAATCATTATACCCATCGTCATCCGAGTCCGCATCTCCCATGTTAGTGCCAAATGCGCGTTCCGCGGCGTCGTGCAATCCGTCGTTGTCAAAATCCGACTGTTCAAGACGAAGCCCATTTCCGCTGTGAGGAGAATAGCCTTGCTCAATTTCCAACCCATCGGAATACCCGTCATTATCAGTGTCGCTGTTTTCAGGATCGGTATACCAGACACGTTCTTCTTCATCCAGCAATCCATCCTGATCGCTGTCCGGAGCGGCATAGACCGGTACGACAAAAAAAGGAACAAAAATTAAAAAACAGAAACCAAAAATCCAGCAAAAATTTGTTTGTTCTTCCTTTTTCTTTTTTTCTTTTTTACTGTTTTTCCGATTTATACGCATAGACCGCAGAGAAAAGCAAAAAAAGAATAAATGATGCACCCACCCCAAACCAAAGAAAAAACTCCCGCGTTTGCGATTGCGGAATGAGCGGCTCATCATCATTTCCATCGAGCCGTTCATCGCCGTCAGAATCGGGATTGGTGGGACTGGTTCCTTTTGCTGTTTCTTCCTTGTCGGAAATGCTGTCCTGATCGGTGTCGGGATGAAGGACGTTCGTACCAAGAGACAACTCTTCTTCATCCGGCAGGCCGTCGTTATCATCGTCCAAATCCGCAGTATTTCCAATGCTGTCCTCATCGGTATCGAGAAATTCATGCTGGTCGAGCGGGAATGGATCTTCATTATCGGGATACCCATCGAGATCGGTATCGGTCTGTAATGGATTCGTGCCCGCGCTCACTTCCTGCCCATCCGAAAGACTGTCGCCATCGCTATCCGAAACAGAAGGATTGGTGCCTTTTTTTGTTTCATCCTGATCCGTAATACCGTCGCCATCGGTGTCATTTTTTCCGGGGTTCAGTCCTTGACTCACCTCGTCATTGTCGGAAATGCCGTCCTGATCGGTGTCAACCTTTGTGGGATCGCTACCATATTCTTTTTCTTTCCCATCAGGCAAGCCGTCGCCATCGGTGTCAAGAATAAGAGGGTTTGAGCCGATATCCCCTTCTTCTTGGTCGGAAAGTCCATCATTATCGTCATCGGGATCCGCATTATTGCCAATGCCATCGTTGTCGGTGTCTTCCCATTCTCCCGAATCTTGGGGAAAATCGTCAGCGCCGTCCAAATATCCATCTCCATCGCTGTCTTTCTTGTTCGGATCCAATCCTTTTTGAATTTCTTCCTTATCTCCTACGCCATCGCCATCGGTATCCGCCAGCAAAGGATTGGTCCCAAACCCTGCCTCTTCCTCGTCAGAAAGCCCGTCGTTATCGTCATCGAGGTCTTCCGCATCTCCCACATCGTCATGATCCGTATCAAGATCAATGGTAAATGTTTTTGAGACCTCGTACCCTGTCGTGTTTGCATCGGAAAGAGGAACCACGCTGCCGTCCGCATTCTTTGCCACAAAATTGGCCAGCCGAATCGTAAAAACATTTTCGCCTTTCAATAGCGTATGGGCAATCCACACCTGCTCGGCAGATTCAAATGAAAGATTGTCAATCACAGCCGTTCCAATGAGAGATCCATTGTTGAAAAATTGAATATCCGATGAAACAAAAGGAAAATCGTTATTAACGACGACCGTGTAAATTTTTACTTCGTCCCCGGCAAACGCATTGGCGTTTGACAACCAAATGCTGTCATTTTTTATAAATTCAAATGCCGTGGAGACGGGAAACAAAAAAATAAAAAAGGACGAGAGAAGACTGCTTGCCACAGAGACTGCATATATTATTTTTTGTCGGCCAATCTTCACAATCGTCTATGCCTAATAACAAAAATCTACCTCTTTTTTGCTGAGAGAACATACATTCCTCCTTTCTCTATGGTGAGTAGTATATCACCTTGGCGATCGGTCCGCCATATTCTTGCGTCCATGCGTTTGAGCCGCCGCAAAACTCTTTCATTGGGATGATGAAAGGGATTATTCTCTCCCGCGGAAATGACCGTTTCTTCCGGCTGAACCAAATTCAAAAATGATTGGCTTGATGAGGAGCCACTGCCATGGTGCCCTGCTTTCAGAATATGAGCGGCAAGATAGGCGGACGCCGTTTCAATAAGGTATTTTTCCAAAGGTTCTTCCATATCTCCCGTCAACATGGTCCGAATGCCATACGCATCAACCACAAAAACAATCGACGTATTATTTTTATCCATAGCGCCGGCATGGCCTGGAATATGCGGGTTATCCGGAATGGAATGGTCCGGATATAAAAAATGAAGCGTGGCGTCTCCAACCATCCATTCTTGTTGTTCTTCCATTTGGTGATACATGGCTTTCTCCTTCTCGATTGCGAACCAGAATTCATTCCAATAACCAGAATCTTCTTCTCGAAGACCGGAATACACAATATGCCTCACGTGTAATTTTTTAAGCACATCAACGCATCCTCCATAGTGATCAAGATCCGGATGCGTAATAACAAGATAATCGAGCGTAAAATCATAAAAAGGCATCACACGCCCGAGCGCTTCCAAAATACGCGCGTCAATCGCGCAATCCACCAACATCTGCTGGCCGTCCGAAAATTCGATAAATGTTGCATCTCCCTGGCCAATATCCAAAAAAGTGATAGTGGTGCTATGCTTTTGTTCTGTCCTGTGTGAAATATGCCAATATCCAGTCACTCCGGCGGACAACAAAATGATGACTAAAGAAAAAAAGAAAAATTTTTTCATAATTTTTTTATTTTGCCTTATATACGCGTCCCCGCAACAGAATAAATCCTGCGATCACAACATAAAAACCGAACATCGTCAAAAAAGAAACTTTCCACTCAACCGATGAAAATGACAAGGATGCAAACCACTGCACGGTGAATAAAATATATGCCATGCCCAGCCACGACATGGCCGCAAAAAAGAAACCGAGCGGTTTGAACAAAAAAAAGAAAGAGAAAGAGAGAAATCCGCCAAACATAATCCAAGGAATACTCCAAAGAATAAGCATATTGACCATGAGCGCAACGAGCGAAACTCGGCCAAAATAATAGAGTGAAAGCGGAAGCGTTGCGAGTATGGCGGACGCGGTCGACACCAACGTCTCCTGAAGGCCAAACCGCGCAGGGCATCGATGAAACCATCGAGTGCAAACAGGAGAAAGATAGACGAGGCCAAGCGTGGAGACAAACGAGAGCTGAAATCCGATATCCCACACCAACATAAAGGGATTCATAAGACCCATAACAACCGCGGCAAAAAGAATGGCATTCCCAACACGACTCATGCGGCCCAGATATTTTCCAAGCAACACAAAACCGCCCATAATGCCTGCTCGAACCACCGAAGGACTCGCGCCGGTAAACAGAACAAAAAAAACAATACCGTTTAAAACAAACCAAAACGACTTTTTTCGAGAAATGCCAATAGTCCCTGCGGCAGACATAAGGACAGACGCAACAATGCTAATGTTATAGCCGGAAACAGCCACAATGTGTGACACGCCGGTTTTTTGAAATAATACATCCAGATCTCCCAATCCCCCGCGATAGCCATACAAAAGGCCGGCCATAAAACTTGCATACGGCTCGTGCCATAATTTTTGTATGGTTTCCGCAACAACATTCTTGAGCGATTCAATCACCGAAAGAAGCGAAAAACGGTGTCTTTCCTCTATACGTTCAAGAGATGGGTTGACGCAAATGCTCCAAACGCGATATCGCGCCAAATACCGGTCGTACCGAAAATCCTCAATCGGCTCCGGCGCTTTCAGTTCACATTGAATACGAACCGTGTCCCCATAGAAATATCGCGGATATAAAAATGTTTTAACAAAAATATTTCCGTGTACTGATTTGTCCTTTCCGTCATCCCTTTGTATTGTCTCTGCCGCGATCCTATACCGAACGCCATCTTGCCGCACATCCGCGTTCATGAGTATAACGCCGGTAAGCGTAACACGCTCATTGTTGTAAAAGGAAATAAATGAAGGCGACATGTGCGGAAATCCCAAAAAAAAACGCAAGACCCCAGACCAAAAAAACAAAAGGCAAAAACAAGCTCGACGCCCCACAGAGTGTCTCCTGAAAAATATGAGACAAGAGAGACACGCGAAAAAAAACAAGATATCAAAAGAGGAGATACCTTGTTTATCAAATACGGACGCGCTGGAAATGCCGAAAAGAAAGCACGAACAAAAAAGAAAAAAACGTTTTGACGGCGACTGCCATATCCCCCCTTGCATAGGTTGTCAATACATGCGCCGGTCTTATACGACAATACTGACCAATTTACCCGGCACAACAATAATCTTTTTTGGTTCTTTCCCACCGAGCCATTTTACTACATTGGGATGGCAGAGAGCCGTTGTTTTTGCGTCATCATCCGAAATATCTCGACCCACTTCAATACTGCCCCTCATTTTTCCATTCACCTGGAGCACCAACATGACCATTTCATCCACAATTTTCGACGGGTCAAATACAGGCCAGGATTCAAGCGTAATGCTTGTCGTGTGGCCAAGCATTGCCCACAACTCTTCCGCAATGTGCGGCACAAAAGGAGACAGCAGAAGAAGAATAAACTCAAAATGCTGTTGACAAATTTTTTCTTCCTTTTGCATCGCATTGACCAATTCCATCATTTTTGCGATTGCCGTATTAAAACTCATCGCATGAAGATCTTTTGTGACTTTTTTTACGGTCTTATGCACTAAAGAATCCAACTCCGCACTTTCGCTGTCTGAAGGCTCGTGTCTCACAACTGATGCATGCAATCTCCACACCTTATCCAAAAACCTCCGCACGCCTTTTACCCCATTCGTACTCCATGGTTTTGTCTGCTCCAACGGGCCCATAAACATTTCGTACATGCGAACCGTGTCCGCGCCGAACGTATTCACCACATCGGTCGGGTTGATCACATTCCCCCACCGTTTGCTCATTTTTCTGTTGTCCTCGCCAAGAATAAGCCCTTGATGGCGATGTTTGAGAAACGGTTCATCAAAATCAATGTATCCCGCGTCGTAGAGCACTTTGGTAAAAAATCGAGAATAGAGCAGGTGGCCATTGACGTGCTCTTCCCCGCCAAGATAAAAATCAACCGGCATCCAGCGTTTGAGCGCCTCTTTGGACGCAAATGCCGTATCATTATGCGGATCAAGATAACGATAATAATACCAGCTTGAACACATAAATGTATCAAGCGTATCCACTTCCCGTTTCCAGCCTTTTCCATATTGTTCTTCCACGCCTTTTTGAAATTCTTCCGAATACGTCAAGGGCGATTGGCCAGTGGGCTTGAAATCAACATCATCGGGCAAAAGAACGGGCAAATCATGTTCTGAAACAGGATGCAAGCCGGTGACCAGTGATTCTTCCAAAATACGCGGCTCTTTCGCGCCGGTAAAGTGCCGTTCTTGCGGTGTTTCAAAAATAAGACGAGCGCCCAACAGCTCGGCCATTTCTTCGGCTTGTTTTTTGCTAATCGTTTTTTCATCACGATCGTGAACAATGACAAATTCATCCGCGGCCGCGCGAATTTTTTCAAAATCAAACGTCCACGTATCGCTCTTTTCCACATCCGGACGTTTTTTATCGGTAAATTCCGGCTTGTAAAAACAATCAACCAAGACCACCTTTGCGATTTTTTGTTTTGTTTTTTCAAGCAGTCGAAAAGCTACTCCCCCGCCATGACTATGCGCGACAATAACGGTATCTTCCGAAAGATCAGCCGTGCGCAAAACAAAATCAACCTGTTCATCAATGTGCGGTTTATCTGTGTTGGGCAAATCTTCGGCCCAAACAATATGGCCTTGTTTTTCCAATTCGTGTTTGAGCCAAGAACGAAAACAATCACTCCCATGCGCTCGATAGCCATGGAGAAACAAATAGTGTTTTTTATTTTTTGCTCTTTGTTCGTTGTAGATCATTGGAATCGGGGCGCCCCAAAACCGCTGACGCGACACCGACCAATCTCGAAGTTTATACTGGATATGCCGCTTTCCCATCCTTTCTGCCTCCAAATGTTGAATTATTTTTTCTTTTGCTTCTTTTGTTTCGAGATCATTAAGAAAATCGGAGTTGATTGCAGTTGCTTCATCTAAAAAAGGCCGATATTCCTTCTCTTCTTCAGTTTTGTACCAATCCTGCACTGATTCTTCCCCACTAGAATAAATCCCTTTAACGCCACCCCTAGTGATACAATTCTGCACTATTTTATTCATTATTTTTTTGTTTCTCACAGCAAGCGTAAATTGACCTTCTGCACCAAAAACTATTTCATTTACAAAAATTGTTTTTCTGTATTCATTTAATTTTTTAAAATCAACATTCGCTTTATCAACTGCTACAAAATATTCTGTAGGATCAACGACCTGGCGAATTTTAAGCCCAAACTTTTTTGCAAACGCAAAATCTCGTTCATCGTGGGCGGGAACAGCCATAATAGCGCCGGTTCCGTAGGTCGCAAGAACATAATCCGCAATCCAAATAGGAATTCCTTCACCATTTACCGGATTTATCGCCTGTATCCCCTCAAGCTCTACTCCTGTTTTTTCTTTTTCAATCTGACGATCCAATTCGGTTTTTTTGCCGGTTTTTTCAATATATGCTTGAACCTCATTCCAATTTTTGATTTTTGATTTTTGATTTTGAATAAACGGATGCTCCGGAGCTAAAACCAAATAGGTCGTTCCAAAAATGGTATCAGGACGTGTGGTAAAGACGGCCACTGTCTTGTCGTCAGCGCAACTGATCGTTTGGCCGACCGGCTTTTTTCCACACGTCCCGCATGGAATCCGGAACAGAATTTCCGCGCCTTCGCTTCTTCCAATCCAATTGCGCTGACGCTGTTTTGTTTCTTCCGGCCAATCAATGCGGTCGAGGCCTTCAAGAAGACGCTCAGCATATTCGGTAATTTTTAAATACCATTGTTCCATTTCTTTTTGAATAACGACGGTTTCGCACCGTTCACACATTCCTTGAGGCGTGACCTGTTCATTTGCGAGAACGGTTTTACAACTATCGCACCAATTCACCGATTGTTTTTTTCGATATGCCAATCCCCGCTTATACATGAGCAAAAAAAACCACTGCGTCCATTGATAATAGTTTGGATCGCTTGAACGAACGAACCTGTCCCAATCGACGGAGATGCCAAGTGAACGAACCTGCTCGCAAAACATCTCCCCGGCCTTATTAATGGTTTCACGAGGATGGACATTGGTTTTAATGGCATAATTTTCTGCCGGCAATCCAAACGAATCCAGACCAAACACTTGTAATACTTTTTTGCCTTGCATGCGCAAAAACCGCGCGTATATATCGCAGGCGGCGTACACTTCGGCATGGCCCGCATGCAACCCGGATCCGGACGGATAGGGCAACTGTGGGAGCACATACATTTTATTATCCCTGGTGGCATCGACTGGGGTTGAAGAAAGTCCCTTCTTTTCCCACTCTTCCTGCCATTTTTTTTCAATAATTTTTGGATTATATTGGTCCATACCGATTGATTTCCTTTAAATTTACGCGAATAACGCCATGAGTTTTTTATGAAGCGTCGGGTTTGCAATAACAATATCTTGTCTCCCCCTTTTCCACGGGTTGCCTTCGCTATCAGTAACCACTGCGCCTGCTTCTTCACACAGAAGCGCCGGCGCGAGATAATCGTGATCCAACCCGGCGTTTTGAAGAAAAAAATCCAATCCTCCGCTTGCCACATAACACGCGCCGATCATAGATCCATGATGCTGTATCCACACATTGGTATTGAGATTGAGCCGGCGGAAATATTCTTTAAATTGTTCAATATGCGTGCCGTACACAGCGTCCTCAGTAGGAAATCGCGCGCCATGGCCAATAGCAAAATCAAATGAATCTTTTTGGCTCACCCGAATTGGCATCCGATTCATCGTTGCGCCATGGTTTTTTTCTCCAAAGAAAAATTCCTGCGCAATGGGGTGATACGCGGCTCCATACAGCGTCTCTTTATCCTCGACCACCGCCAAAAGATGGCACCAAGAGGGAATGCCTTTTGCAAAATTGAGCGTTCCATCAATAGGATCAATCACCCACTCTCGAAAACTCCCGGGATTGATATCCTTCTCCATTTCTTCGCTGTGAATATGATCATCCGGATAAGCCTCGTGAATTTTGCGTACTAAAAAATCACTTACCGCGAGATCGGCCTCTGTCAGCAAATCCGCCAAATTCGACTTTGTTTTGTGCGTTACGCCTTTATAAAAATAGGCTTTTGCCATGTCTCCGGCTTCTTTCAGAAGTGTCTCAATAAATTCTTGCATACCAACATAATACGGAGAGCATAAAAAACGATGTGGCCCTCCTTAAAACCTGTTTATACCAACCCGCGAGCAAGGAGCCCTTCCGCGATTCTTCCAACCGCGAGAACAAAGGCGGCTGTTCTCATATCAATATTGTGTTTTTCTTTTGTTTCCCACACCGCTGAAAAGGCGGCAACCATGATCGCCTCCAATTTTTTGAGTACCTGTTCTTCGGTCCAATAGTGGTTGTAGGCATTTTGCACCTGTTCAAAATAACTCACGGTGACTCCGCCGGCATTTGATAAAATATCCGGAACAAACAACACGCCATTCTTATGCAATATCTCATCTGCTTCCGGGGTGACCGGACCGTTCGCCAGTTCGAGAATAATTTTTGCTTTTATCATCGGAGCGTTGGTGGCAGTAATCACATTCTCGAGCGCGGCCGGAACCACCACATCCGCGTCAAGCGTGAGGATATCATCGTTTGAAATTGGTTCGGTTGCCGGCGCTCCAAGCACTGTCCCGCGTTCGCGTTTGTACGCTTCCAATTCCGAAATATGCAATCCACTTCTATTCATCGCACCCCCTTGAGAATCGGTGACCGCAACAATTCGATACCCTTCTTTTGCCAAAATTTTTGCCATAAAGCTCCCGGCATTCCCAAAACCTTGAATGGCAACGGATGTTTCGGAAGGGACCATGTTTTTTTTCTTCACCGCTTCTCTCAACACGTACACGCCGCCCTGAGCCGTGGAAAAGCCCCTGCCTTGGGACCCGCCGACAGACAACGGTTTCCCGGTAATAACACCCGGGGCATGCTCGCCAACGAGTTTTTCATACTCATCGAGCATCCAGGCCATAATCTTTGGGGTAGTATATACATCCGGCGCCGGGACATCTTGCGTTGGGCCGATATATTTATATATTTTTTGAATATATCCTCGAGACAAACGCTCCAATTCTCCTTCGGAGAGTTCCTTTGGATTGACAATAATACCCCCTTTTCCTCCGCCAAGAGGAATACCGACAGTGGCGCATTTGAGAGCCATCCAAAAAGACAATGCTTTGACTTCGTCAAGCGTCACATTCCAATGATAGCGAATACCACCCTTAAACGGACCGAGGGCATCTGTGTATTGGCTTCGAAATCCGGTAAAAACTTTCATTGACCCATCATCCATTCTCACAGGGATAGAAACGGTAAGAACGCGCTTTGGCTGACGCAATATCTCATGGACCGATCGGTCAAGCTTCATAATGGTTGCCGCCTTGTCGAGCTGGGTCATCGCGTTTGCGAAGGGATTGTTCATAAAAAAAGAAAAAAAAATGACAAAAGTATTGCTATTTTACGCCCTAAGAGAGGCGGGCGTCAAGTGAAGGTAACAGTTCGAAGCCTGGAAGTTTTGAGAACTCCAAAGTATAAAAACACCGGCGCGGAAGCCGGCTGTTTTTATACTCACATTGGTCGAAGACAATTTTAAATGTTCTTATCAATAAATTCCTTCATTTTTTCCTTGCTCACCCCGCCAACCAACTGATCCGCTTTTTCTCCATTTTTGAATATGAGAAATGTGGGAATGCTCATAATTTGATATTTGCCTGCAATTTCTTGATTTTCATCCACATTCAACTTTCCAATCTTTATTTTTCCGCTGTCATACTCCCCTGCCAATGCTTCAACGATAGGCCCCATCATCTGGCATGGCCCGCACCATGGCGCCCAAAAATCAACAAACACCGGCACAGCCGATTGTAACACTTCTTGTTCAAAATTTTGATCGGTGAATGTTGCTTCGGACATAGGAAAAAAATTAAAAAATATTTATTCTTTACGTTTGAGAGTACGAAACGCTTCCAAACTTCGGACATTCTCATCTTGCTGATACAAAAACCGCATTTCCGCGATTTTGTCGCTATCCGGCAGACGATATCTTACAACAAATCCATCATTATGCAAATAATTCCACGGCTCAATATCAAAATTCCCTGCCATATCAAGCCCGGAAACAGCCGGAGGATTCTCAAATAATGCCGCCATTTTTTCTCCATCGCTGGCGTCAATCACAAAAATCGCCGCGTCCAAATTGACCTCATTCCCGATTTGTCGCGGATCTATGCCTTCTTCCGCCTCGAGACCCTCAGAATTATCTTCACCAATTTTTCGAAGCATAAAAACATCTTTGCCATACGCGCGGAAAATAGCTTCCAACTGTTCAATGAGCGACCGCTTCATTATCTCGCCTTCAAGCAGATTTTCTTCAACCACCGCATGGTTTTCCGGTCCGTCCGCGTCCTCATCATCGGTCGTTTTGCTTTCTGGAGATTTTGGAACCTCGTCATCAAAGCTAAATCGCACGCCGCCGACGATACTTTCTTTGGAGACACGTTCCACGCGGGCTTGAGCGCCGCCCAAAAGCGTCGCTTTGCGCTCGCCGGTAAAGAGATCCGGCGGATCTTCTTCATGATCACCCGAGTGAGAAGACGCCTCTTGATCAACAATATACGGATTGGATTGAACGTCTCTCAATTGAGAGAGCTCTACGTCATGTATTTTTTCAGCCTCGGATGAAAACATAGAACGCATTATTTCAAAAATTCAATTTTTCTTACTTTTGATTCTTCACTGTACGATTCAATAACGTCGTTAGTTTCTATTTTTGTCTTTCCTTCAAAACGAATGCCGCATTCAGTGCCCCCCGCCACTTCTTTCATTTTTTGTTTTCCTATCTGGCATTCGACAATTTTTCCCTGGCCGACATATTCTCCTTTTCTCTTGACTCTTGCAAGCGAGCCTTCAAGAATTTTTCCAGATTCAACCCGTCCTCCAACGGTCATCGCCTTTTTATCCGTACGAAACACCGCAAGAACTTTTAGCACGCCAAGCTCGGTAACAATTTTTTCAACATCCAACAATTTTTCCAGCTCATCCTTTACCCAGTTGATGAGATCGTAAATCACATCATACTGCAAAAAACGGATATCGTTTTCTCGCATGCTTTCTTCGGCAACCGGCGTGGCTTTTACTTTAAATCCGACAATTGTTCCTTCCCCGGCTTGCGCTTTGTGCACGTCGTCTTCGGTGATATTTCCCAGCCCTTTCCCGATGATTTTTACACCGACCTCGTCGTGTCTGATTTTTTGCAATGATCCTACAATGGCTTCAAGCGACCCCAACACGTCGGTTTTAATAAGTACATTAAGGGTGTTTTTGCCTTTTTCTTCATCGTCGTCTGATTTTGCGTCCAAAATTGTTTGTTTTTCCGCTCCTGTTTGGAGGGATTTCTTTTGTTTAATGTCAATTTTTTGTGCCTGGCTTTCCTTGCTCAAATCCATAACATCTCCCACTTCTGGCGCCACCTTAAACCCAATAATCTGAACCGGCGTTGAAGGAGTCGCTATTTCAAGCGACGCTCCGAGATAATTTTTCATTGCCCGAATTTTTCCATAAATTTCACCGTTCACCACTAAGGGATCGCCCTTACGGAGGGTGCCTGCCTGCACCAATACGGTTGCAACCGGCCCCATCCCCTTGTCCACGTGCGACTCAATAATGGTGCCAATGGCCGGAATGGTAGAATCGGCTTGAATATCTTCAGCGTGCATGTCCGAAACCAACAGCAAAACATCCAGCAACTTGTCGATGTTGGTGTTGGCTTTCGCCGATATTTCGACCATGGGGACATTGCCGCCCCATTCTTCGGGAATAATGTTGTGTTGCGACAATTCTGTTTTGACGCGCTGGACATCGGCGGTTTCTTTATCAATTTTATTGATGGCCACGACAAAGGGCAGTTTTGCCGCCTTTAAAATTTGGATCACTTCTTCCGTCTGGGGCTTGACGCCATCGTCCGCGGCAACAACCAAAATGCCAATGTCAGCGACTTTGGCGCCGCGGCTTCGCATGACGGTAAACGCTTCATGGCCGGGAGTGTCAATAAAGGAAAGTTGGCGTTCTTCACCGGTTTTTGGGTCCTTCCAAATCGTCTGATATGCGCCAATGTGTTGCGTGATGCCTCCCGACTCGGTATCAATAATATGCGCCTGACGAATCGTGTCCAGCAATTTTGTTTTCCCATGGTCCACATGACCCATAACAACGACAACCGGCGGCCGCTGTTCAAGCGCGTCGCCCTTGCCGAGCGCTTCTTCCAGCGCTTCCGTCTTTTTTTGTTCTTTTATGTTTTCCCCGATATTTCCCGCCTGCCTTTGAACAGAAAAACCCAGATCCTCTGCGATAATTCCGGCCGTATCATAATCAATATTTTGATTTTGATTAGCCAAAATACCATTTTTCATCAATTCCCCAATAAGCTGGGTCACCGGCATGTTCATTTTCTCTGCGAACTCTCGAACCGTGATCAATTGGGGCAGTACAATGCCTACGCCGCTTTCTTTTCGAAGTTCGCGTTCTTTTTTCTTTTGTTCTTCCAACTCAGCGAGACGCTTTTCTTCCAGTTCCCTTTTGATAAATTTCCATTTTCGCATTACCTGTTGCGCGGTCCGGTCATCAATTTTAATCGCTTTTGCGCCAATATCAAAGCCATACCCCGGTAAAATTTCAAGGAGCTGTTTGGTATTGACGTGAAGTTGTCGCGCAAGTTCTGAAACGTTCATGCAAAAAGAAAAAAATTTTCCAACCATGAGTGGCTCAGTGGAGGAACAAGTGAGGTGAGTATAAAGAAAAAAGAAGAAAAGGTCAATGAATTTTATGCAGTGTTATTTCATTACTTCAACAAACCAACAATCAATAACGCCACAATATTTGCCACTTTAATCATTGGGTTAATCGCCGGCCCGGCGGTATCTTTGTACGGATCGCCCACCGTATCTCCGGTCACCGCGGCCTTATGTGCAGGACTTCCCTTTCCGCCATGATGGCCATTTTCAATATATTTTTTGGCATTGTCCCACGCGCCGCCTCCCGCGGTCATGGAAATGGCGACAAACAGCCCGGTCACGATTGTCCCAACAAGAAGCCCGCCGAGGGCGGCAGGACCGAGCCACAAGCCGACAACAATAGGAAAGACCACGGGAATAAGCGCGGGCAAAATCATCTGTCCAATAGCCCCTTTGGTCACAATATCAACGCATCTCGCATAATCAGGTTTGGTGGTTCCCTCCATAATTCCTTTTATTTCATGAAATTGCCGACGCACTTCTTTGACCACGCTTTGTGCCACTTTTCCAACCGACTCCATAAGATAGGATCCAAACAAGTACGGCATGAGCCCGCCAATAAACAAACCAACCAACACTTTGGGGTCGCTAATCAAAAAAAAAGTTTCAATGCCTTCTTCGGTCAATTTGTGCGCGTAGTCCCCAAATAAAACTAAGGCGGCAAGCCCGGCGCTTGCAATGGCATATCCTTTCGTAACGGCTTTGGTTGTATTGCCGACCGCATCAAGCGGATCAGTGACCGCGCGGACATGTTCGTCGAGTCCTGCCATTTCGGCAATACCTCCCGCATTGTCGGTAATGGGACCGTAGGCGTCAATCGTCACAATAATTCCGGTTAAGGACAGCATAGCCATCGCGGCAATGGCAATTCCATAGAGCCCGGAAAAATTATATGCGGCAAGCATGCCAAACGCGATGATAATAACGGGTAAGGCGGTTGCGCGCATGGACAACGCAAGACCGGCAATGACGTTGGTTCCATGGCCGGTTTCGCTGGATTTTGCAATTTGCCGGACGGGTTTGTATTTTGTTGATGTGTAATATTCGGTAATCCACACCATGAGCGTAGTTAGGACCACGCCGACAAGCGCGCTCAAAAACAAATCACTCACGGTGAGTTTTAATAGCGGCGCAAAATAACGAGTGACAAAATAAAATGCAACCAACGAAAGAATGGCCGTTGCGGCCAATCCTTTGTAGAGCGCGCCCATAATATTGTTGTTTTTTGAAAGTCGGATAAAAAATGTCCCTGCGATCGACGCAAGAATGGAAACACCGCCAATAACGAGCGGATAAAATACCGCGGCCTCGGTATTTTGAAACGAAAGAGCGCCAAGAACCACCGCGGCAACCGCCGTTACGGCATATGTTTCAAACAAGTCGGCGGCCATCCCCGCGCAGTCGCCAACGTTGTCTCCCACATTGTCCGCGATAACGCCGGGATTCCTCGGATCGTCTTCCGGAATGCCTGCCTCGACTTTTCCCACCAAATCCGCGCCGACATCTGCCGCTTTGGTAAAAATACCGCCGCCGATTCTCGCAAAAATAGAAATAAGGCTCCCCCCAAACGCAAGACCAATAAGGGCATCAACATCGGTAAATATCAGATAAAACCCGGCAACGCCGAGAAGCCCAAGGCCGACCACCAATAATCCTGTCACAGAACCCCCCTTTACGGCCATAGCCAGCGCTTTTGCAAGCCCTCCTTTTGCCGCTTCGGCGGTCCGAACATTGGCCTGAACGGAAATGCTCATGCCGAGATAGCCGGCAAGACCGGAAAAGATCGCGCCAATCAAAAATCCAATACCGGTCGAAAGATTCAATAATATCCACAACACCAGAAAAATAATAATGGCAACAACGCCAATGGTTTTGTATTGTCTCCGAAGATACGCGCGAGCGCCTTGTTGTATGGCTCCTGCAATATCCTGCATTTTTTGGTCGCCGGATGGCTGTTTGCGAATCCATTGAATCAAAAATCCTCCATAAATAATGGCAAGCGCCGCCGGCACAATGGTGAGGACAATATTCATACGGTGATTCCTATTTAAAAATAAAGAATAATAAAAAAATACTGATCGAAAGTATACCCTAAAAAGTCAAAAAGTCAACGGCAGAGAAGAAACAATTACTTTTTCTTCGCCACGATCACATACCCCTGGCTTTCAATAAAGCGCCCAACCGTCAGCATTTCGACAAAGCTATAAAGTTCCGACAGAGCAGTAGAAACGGGATGCGTTATTTTTTTCAGCCAATACAGCATAAAATTTATCCAGCGAAAAATCAAAAACTTCTTCTGTGCGTGAAGCGCCGGGTAGAGCTCATCCGGATGAACCAAAAATTTTGCCCATACCGTGCTATACATGGCGAGAATTTCAAAATCGGTTTGTTCAAGCATTTCTCGAAGGGTTGCTTTGGAAAAAAGAGAAACATGAAATGCGTAATGCGGATCCGTGTTCAATCCATGTTTCAAAAAATAATTCCGAAGATACGCGTGCTTGCCCAATTTTGATTCCGCAAACATCGCGAGAAGACCGCCCGGACGCAATACCCGGGCAATTTCAGACAGCCATGCCGGCACATCCTGCACATGGCCTAAAACATCGGATGTATAGACCACATCAATAGTTTGATTATCAAACGGCAGATGTCGGCCATCAAAATAACGGACATCGGTCCACACGCCGTAACGCCGCATCTTTTTTTGCGCAAGGTCAATTTGGAGGTGGACGATGTCAAGACCAATCACGTCCACGCGCCGGCCAAACATTTTTTTGAAATCAATCACGGTCGCGCCGGTGCCACAGCCAAGATCGAGAATTTTGGGAATATATAAATTTCCTCCTTCAATCGTGGCATAGCGCTTTTGGAGATGACGAATATGTTTTTCAATGGCCCGATAGAGAACAAATTTTTTTGGATAAAAAATGAGCTTTTGTTTTTGCCAAAAACCAAAAAAAGAACCAGCAAAAACCGGCTCTGCGTCCCAAATTTCCGAGCCGTCCTCTGCCACCATCCCCCATCCTCTTTGTCTGGGAAAATCTTCTGTATTTTGTTTTTTCATGAGGCTAGTGTATCATTTTTGAAGACAAAAAAACAGAGAGAACCTATCTGAATAGAGGAGATTGCCTGCCCGCATGGGTCCAGTTGTTATCCGGAAAGCGGGCAGGCCTGTCTCAGAGGAGAGCCTCAAAAGAGCTAGAGAGACCTCGCACCGCACGGCGTACGAGACGGAGCGGCGAGAGGAGACCCAGGACATCCTTTGCAAGGACTCTCCAAGGAGACGACGGCTTTCGCCGTTTCTGCTCCATGGAAACCTCCAAACCCCCCGAGACAATTTCAGCATAGTACAACCACAACATTTTGGCCAGCACATGCAGACAATTACTCTACAATCATCAGGATTTCTCCTCATCGACAAACCAAAAGACTGGACCAGCCATGATGTAGTTGGGTATTTGCGAAAAATAACCGGAATTAAAAAAATTGGCCATTCGGGGACATTGGATCCCTTTGCGACCGGTCTCCTTATCGTTGGCATTGGTCGAAACGCAACGAAACAATTGGACCAGTTCAAAGCATTGGATAAAACATATGAAGCAACACTGAAACTTGGCGAAATAAGCGATACGTACGATGAGACAGGAAAAATAAAACGGCTACCCCCCCTCCTATCCCCGCTCACAAACGGCAAGATTGAAAAAATTATTTCTACTTTTTTGGGAAAAAAAACGCAAATTCCACCCATGTATTCGGCAAAAAAAGTCGGAGGGAAGAAATTGTATGAGTTGGCGCGAAAAGGAATAGAAATCAAACGCCAACCAATCGATATTGAAATATATGATATGCACATGTTGGCATATGATTATCCCCTTTTAACCATTGTCGTTTCATGCTCTTCCGGAACATATATACGAACGCTCGTTCATGACATTGGCGAGGCGCTTCAATGCGGCGCATACTGCAAAGAGCTCCAACGAACACAGATCGGTCCATACCGTATTGAAAACGCGCATGATGTGAAAACCATAGAGGCAGAACAAATGGAAAATTATTTTGTAGCGCCTGATGTCTATTTTTCCATATTTGACAAATAAAAAAAACTTGTTATACTTCATTATGTCTTATTTAACAAATATTGGTCATGCAAGATTCCGATTTTATTGTTGCAAAAAATGGCTATGTTGAGCAAAAAAAAAGTTATTTCTTCAGAAAAGAATACCAACTCTCCGATTCTGACAGCGGCTCGTAACACGAACACGTGTTTGGCGTCTCAAAACGAGATTCCTCTTTTTTTTCGACAACACTAAGTACCATTTCTCCCTCCACATACTCAAAAGGGATTTGTGGCAATAATCGGTTCCTCATGACAATGAGTTTTTTTGCATATGTCGGAATTTATTATTGCCGCGATCGGCTTTGTTGGGCTTTTGATTGGTATATTTGCCGGGTATAGTATTCGCAAACAGGTCGCCCAAGCACGCGCCAATTCGGTGGAAGCATTGGCCGAAAAACGCCTGATCGAGGCAAAAAACAAGGAACAAGAGGTTATCCTCAAGGCAAAAGAAAAAGCGATTACCATTATCGACGAAGCCAAAAAAGAAGATGACAATCGGCGCAGAGAAATGCGAGATATTCAATCGCGTCTTGAAAAACGGGAGTCCATGTTTGACCAAAAATTCATGGAATTCGAAGATAGAAAAACAAAGCTCCAGCAAAAAGTAACCGAAATTCAAAATATCAAAGAACGGATTGATGCGGCTCACGAAGAGGCAAAGCAAAAACTCCAAGATATTGCACAATACACGCCGGAACAGGCAAAGGAAGAATTGTTTGTCCGAATTGAACAAGAATCCAAAAAAGATTTGATGGACCGTATTTTGAAGTTTGACAATGCAAACCACGACACGCTTCAAGAAAAAGCGAAAGATATACTTATTGTGGCCATGCAACGCACGGCCGCGAATCATGCATCGGAAACCACATCAACGGCAGTAAGTTTGCCGAGCGATGAAATGAAAGGCCGCATTATTGGAAAAGAAGGGCGCAACATTAAAATGATTGAAAAACTCACCGGCTGTGAATTGATTATTGATGAAACACCGGACATTATTCTCATCTCAAGCTTTTCGCCCATCCGCCGCAGAATGTGCTACCTGACGCTTGACAAACTCATCAAAGATGGGCGAATCCAGCCTGCCAAAATTGAAGAATATTTTGAGGAAGCAAAAAAAGAACTCGCGATTGACATCCAAAAAGCGGGCGAAGAAGCGTTGCACAAAATGGGTATTATCAACATGGACCCAAAATTGGGCGCTATTGTCGGCCGTCTCAAATATCGAACGAGCTATGGTCAAAATGTATTGAATCACTGTCTTGAGGTGGGATACTTGGCCGGCATTATGGCGGAAGAAGTCGGCGCAGATCCGGCAAAAGCGCGAAAGGCAGGTTTTTTCCACGACATTGGCAAAGCGGTCGATCACGAAACACAGGGGGCGCATACGGAAATCGGCTACACCATTCTTAAAAAATTCAATATTGACGAAGATACGGCGCAAGTGGCTCTTACCCACCATGACACCAACCCTCCCCTCCTTCTCACCAAATTGGTTATGGCGGCGGACGCAATTTCTGCAAGCCGCGTGGGCGCGAGACGCGACACCTATGAACAATATGTGGCCCGCTTGGAAGAGTTGGAAAACACGGTAAAAGATTTTCCTGGCGTTGACAAAGTGTATGCCATTCAAGCGGGACGAGAAGTGCGCGTGTTTGTCAATCCCAACGAACTCGACGACTACGAATCGTATAATCTCGCAAAGGACATTGCAAGACGCATTGAAAGTGAACTGCAATATCCGGGAGAAATTAAAGTAAATGTCATCCGTGAAACACGTGTCATCGAGTATGCAAAATAACCTGTGGACAATTTTTTCCGCTCTATTGACATAAATATTATATAATGGTATCGTATCACTACCACTTACTTGCTAACCTTCACGCTCTATGCAGACCATAAACAAAGCAAAATTGGCCGAACTGATTGCCAACAAGGTCGGCGTATCCAAAAAAGAAGCCGAGGACATGGTTGCCTCTTTCACCGAAATTGTTATTGAAACATTACAAGCGGGAGGAGAAGTCACCATTGCCGGCTTTGGCGCATTTAGCGCCAAGACAAGAGCCGGTCGTGTTGGAGTCAATCCTCAAAATCCAACTGAAAAAATTCAGATTCCTCCGGTGACAGTGCCAAAGTTTAAAGCAGGAAAAGGACTGAAAGACGCCCTGAAAGGCAAGGGGAAAACTGTACCCGTTGCACCATTGACTGCCCCGCAACAAGAAAATCAATTCATGTCGTAAAATATACATCACGGAATAAAAAAAGCCTTGCGGTAAAAATGCAGGGCTTTTTTTTCTGGGTGTCAGGGGGGAGAATCGAACTCCCGACCTTAGGGTTATGAATCCTACGCTCTCACCAACTGAGCTACCCTGACATAATTGTAATAATCAACAACGTACCGCGTAGGGGAGTCGAACCCCTCTTACATGGATGAGAACCATGCGTCCTAGCCGATAGACGAACGCGGCATTTCGCCAACGGTTGGCCAAAAACTGGAGATAGTTTACGAAAAAAAAATCATCCTGTCAATTATACCTTTCCCTTTTCCGAATTAATTACCCTCGCTTGGCGGCACCTCATAATATGCTAAAATAAATTTTGCAATATCGGCAAACACAGGCGCGAGGGAATTGGACGCGTATTTATATGTTTGCGGTTTTTCAAGCTTTATAATCATCACAAATTTTGGATCTTCCACCGGCCCAAAACCGATAAACGAATGGATGGTTTCATCAATATACCCTCCGGGTCCGGGAATCTGCGCGGTTCCAGTTTTTCCCGCAAGATGATAGGCGCTAATGCCAAGCGCGTCATATCCATTTTGGACCACGCTCACAAGCATGCCGGTCAACAGAGCCGCCGACCGGCTCTGCAACACTTGCCGGACTTCCAAGGGCTGGGTTTTCTTCATTTTTCCATTAGGATATTCAATGCGGTCGACCACATAGGGCTTCATCAGCTTGCCTCCGTTTGCTATCGCGCCAAATGCCGACACCATTTGAAGCGGTGTCGCTGTAATGCCCTGGCCAAACGAAGCAGTCGCAGTGTAGCAATCAACCCGATCGCCTTTATTTTCCCAAAGAGTGCGAATCACTCCGGTATTTTCTTTGTCCAAATCGATTCCTTCTTTCACGCCAAAACCAAACCGTTCCACATACTCGCGAAAGACTTTTTTCCCGATCTTCTCCACCACAAATACCATTCCCGTATTGACAGAATTTTCCAGAACTTCGGTCATGGTTTGAAGGCCGTAACTTCGCTGTCCCGCGTTCATAATAGGTTTCGTGCATAATTCCGCTCTTGACCCGCTATCCACAAACGTCGTGTCCGGCGTCATAAAATCTTGATCGAGCGCCGCCGCCATGGCAATCGGTTTAAAAATAGAACCCGGTTCATACGGCGTAAAAATCGCGCTATTGTTATACACATCCACAGAGTCCGCTTTATTGTATTCGTTGGGGTCAAAATCGGGCAGAGAACACACTGCAAGAAGCGCCCCGGTGTGAGGGTGAGCAATAATGAGGGACGCACTCGCCGAACGTGTTTCTTCCATGGCCCGACGAAGGCGGTCGCACGCACGGTGTTGAAGCGTTCGATCAATGGTCAAAAAAAGATGTGCTCCGTCTTCTGCCGGCTGAAACGCATTCCGGAGAATCAAACTCCCGGTTGCGCTTTTAGCGGCCTCTAAAAAACCCCCGCTCCCCGCAAGCTCCTTGTCCCAATACCCCTCAACACCATACCGGCCGGCTTCATTTCCTTCGGCATCTTTTCCGACAAATCCAATGACGTGACTTCCGAGCGACCCTTCGGGATAAAACCGATACGATTTTCGTATAAAACCGATCCCGGGCAACGAAAGCGCCTCAACAGCTTCCTTGGTTGCCTCGTCAACTTTTTGTTCAACGGGCTCATACGGATCGGTTCGTTTATTAAGGGCTAAAAAAAGAGAAAACTTTTTTTCGTCATCATACAAAAAAATAGAAGACAGCTGTTCCGCCACGTTTTCGGCTGTGTCATCTGTGAGAATGGCGCGGGTGTCCGCAAAAACGACAAAATAGTCTTTATTCATTGCGACCGCATACGGGCCCCCTGTTCGAGAGTCTTGGAAAAAAATATTTCCGCGATTGGGAAATAATTTTGCGGCGACGGACTGTGTCCCTTCCGCAAGAGCCACATAGACCTCATGCCGCACAACCATAAGATCAAACAGGCGAACAGCGATAAGGAGCGCCATGCCATAAATCACCAACATAACGACGCCATGACGATTACGATCCCAAAAGCGAGCACCTGACGTTTTGGATCGTGTGGTGCGATATGACGAAGGAGTGTTCACAAAAAAAATTGTTATTTTCCCTTTTTTTTCATTTCCTTTTTGAGCGTGTTCCATTGCGACGACACAAGCGTCGTGATGAGAGACTGCACGTGTTCACTCAATTGATATGTATTCGCGTACTTCTTCACGGCGTCTTTTACCATGGTGACGTACGCGTTCTTTGTCATTTTTTCCCAGGCGTTCGATGCGGCAATTTTTTGTTTGACATCGTCGTACACATCTCCGGCATAGGACAATATCTTTTCTTTTGTCTCTTTGCCGTGTTTTGTGGTGTTGAGCCACATGAGGCCGGCGCCCAAGAGCCCGCCCATAATAAGGCCGCGCTTGAATTTTCCCATATATAAAAAATTAAGAATTATGTATCCGATTCCTGTGGCAAGGAATGATCTATAAAGTAATACCACCACTTTTTGTATGTTGGAATATGCGACGCCTCAACGCTCTCTGCCCCGTCACGCGTTTCTCCCCGGCTCTCTTTTGAGGAATCGGAAATAATGACAACCTCTTCCCCCGGTTTTTTCATGCCAAGCTCAACGCGCGCCGTATCCTCGACATATTTTTGACTGGTGACGTACGCCAAGAGACTGAGCGACTCTATCTTTTTTTGTTCCAAATTTTGAACATCCTCTTCAAGACGTTTGATTTCCTGGCGAATTTTATAATTTTGAAAATACGCCCGGCCAAAACCGAAAACAAAAAGAATGGCAATACTGAAAAGGACCAGAAAAAACGCTCGTGACTGGAAAAAACGGCGAAAAGACTGAAATTCTTGCTTCATAGTGCAAGTATACCAAACACAAACAGCGAAGAAAAGGGCGCACTACGTTCGATCATCATTATGTTGGGAAAGGGATGCAATGCGTTTGGCAACGCTCTTTTGAATATGGCGCAGGTCCTCCAATTCCAGCTCATACAATTTTTCAATAATTCCTTTGGTGAGATTCTGTCCAAAATCACGGGCGGCAGATGCGCAATAGTGTTTTCGTTGGGTCTGAATTTCTTGCTGAATATCCGCTGGATGTTTCATCTGTGCGATAACGACAGAAATTCCAGGAGTGGTGGTGTCGATGGTGACAGAACCATAGCGGAAAAGACTTCCCCAAAAACCGGTAACCTTTCCATAGACAGTTTCAATGTCGTCATAGGGCACGTCCGTAATGGTTTGTTCAAAAAAACTTTGATACGAGATATCCACAATACGATGCGTCGTAATAAAACAAATATTCCGCCGATACATAACCCACGTGCGGATAAGCAACAACAATCCAAGAGTTACCGAAGAAAAAAATATCGCCTGCCCCCACCAGCCTTTTTGAAAGAGCCAAAATAAAAAGAAAAAAGGCGCTACAAACAAGAGCCCAACCAAAAACCAAGACCAAAAAAAGATAAGCCCATAGCGTGAAGCCATACGGACAATGCGTTCTCCCGGCTGTAATTTTATTTTTGATGCTCGTGACATAGTTTTTTTCGCTTTTCGAGCGCTTGACGAACAATGGCGCGATCATCCCAGGGTATCTTTTTTCCATGGGCGACACACATTGCCTGTTCGCTCCCCTTTCCGGTGATCAACACCAAATCACCAGGAGCGGCCAGGCCGACTGCTTTCTCGATTGCGTCTCGTCTATCAAAAATTTTCCAGACAGACTTTCCTTCCTGTTTTCCGGTCTGCCGCACCGCCTCAAAGACGGTATTGATAATGTCAAGCGGATTTTCATCATATGGGTCTTCATCGGTAATAATGCACAGGTTCGCCCGCTCGCCAATATACGCGCCCAAAATCTGCCGCCTGGCCTTGTCCCTTCCTCCGCCGGTTGAACCAAACACGTGAATAATGCGTTTTGGCTCACGTTGTAGAACGACTCCATACAGCGCTTCCATGGCCTTTGGCTCAAACGCGTAGTCGACAATAACATCAAATCCAAAAGGCCGGGATTCTGCAATAAATTCTATCCGTCCGGGAATTTGTTCAAGAATTTTTGCTTTTTTTTGAAGGAGAGACGCCGAAACGCCCACTGTCTCGGCAACGGCAACCGCGGCAGTCATATTCATGGCATTGTGGCGGCCGAAAAGCGGCGTTTCAAAGCGTTTGTTTTGTATGAGGAAAGATATGCCATTTTTTTCTGTTTGTATGTTTGAAAGCTGAAAATAACCTATGGACAAGTCGGACGTTTTGCGCGTTCCAAACACATACCGCGCGTCAAACGAACCTGCGGACAAAAATTCCTCCGCTTCCGCGATGTCCCCATTGACAAAACACATCTTTTGGAGCGAAGTTGAATTCTTTTTTTTCAAATTGGGGAATCCAATCGTTTCCGCGTTCTTCCGGCCCGCTCGGTACCTGGCGGCATTGTAAAAAATATCCAATTTTGCTTGTTTGTATTTTTTAAAACTGCCATGCGACTCAATATGTTCCGGATAAAGATTGGTAAGAACCATCGCGTCATACGCAATCCACCGGTGGCGATGCTGGACGCGTCCTTCGGATGTGGTTTCTATAATCGCAATCTGGCACCGGCTCTCGACCATCTCGCGCAAATATTTTTGAATCTGCATTTTGCCAAGCATGGTCATTTTTTGGTCGTTTAAACGGTTTTTTCCTGCGATAGAAAAATCAATCGTGGACAACGACCCAACCACGTACCCGGCCGCTTCCAAAAATTGGCGCAACAAAAATACCGTGGTTGATTTTCCGCTGGTTCCCGTAACGCCAATGACAAATAATTTTTCGGAAGGATGCCGATAACGCATTGCCCCAAACCACGCGTAAAACAAATGACCAACATTCAATATGGATTTGGGAACAATTTTTTTAAGCAATGCCTTCATATGCCATACATCGCGTTATATCTCTTTTTCACGAAGTGCCAACTCATACACCACCAAGTCGAGCTTATGCGCGGCTTGTTTGGCCTGGTCAAACTTTGTCCGCAAATAACTGGTCAAATTGAACTCGATCAGTTCTCCAATAATGGCGCTCGCCGCCTCCTGGCACCGTCGTACCATGGCTCTGTCCTTCTCGCTCGCGGCCCGAATGGCAAAACGATATAATTCCCCTGGAACGTCACAGAGGCCGGCCAGATACACATCTGGGTCAACACGGATTGAGGAAATTTCACCCATTGGCTGTTTTTTGAGAAAATGCAAAAAAAGCGACGCTTCCACAAATTCTTCAACGGCCGCTTTGTACGAGCCTTCATCCATTGCTTGGGTCTGCTTCTCATATTTTTTTTGAATGCCCTTCAAAATTTTTTCAATTGCATGAGTTGCTTCTCCCGCAACGGCCATATCCCCCCTTTGCATTGAAAAAATCGCCCGCTTTGCCATATGGAGAGCGGTATCCGACTCATGGATGACATCGTGCCGTATGGCCTGATATGCATGAAGGTGGGTTCGCATTTTTTTGAGATATGATTTTTGCAGTATCATAGACGATGAACAAAAATAAAAAAATTATGTTGCTTGAAGTGATGAAACTGTGTGTTTTTTGGACACCAAAAATAAATACTTCATGATTTCAATGAGAAATAGATTGACAAAACCAAAAAGGATCAAAATTTTCCAATCGGAAAATGAAAGAGGCACGGTCCTCAATAATGTTTGAAACAGAGGGATATACACCGCGCCAATCAGCAAAAACCAGCCGAACAGAATGGAAAAATTGAGAAAAATATTATCAAAGGGATTCATTTGCCACAACATGCGACGCCGACTTCGAACGGCATAGATATACAACAGCGGCGCAATAGCCAAACCGACAAACATAAGCGTACGGATGCGCGCAATATCGTCAATCGTGCTGACAAAATAAAAGAAAAGGCCCAGCAAAACAAAATTTGAAAAAAGTGTAATCACGACGATCATTATTTTCATTTCTCGGTCCAGGATGGATTCCCCTCTTTTTCTCGGACGATCCTTCATGTTTTCTTTTTCACTCTTATCAAACGCAAGAGCCATGGCAGGAAACGCGTCTTCAATTATATTCACCCACAAAATTTGAACCGGCAAAACCGGAAGCGGAAGGCCGGCGAGAATGCTCCCGCCAATCAAGACCACCTCGGCAAGGCTCCCGGACATAAGGTACAAAAGTACTTTTTTGATATTCTGATAAATGCCTCTTCCTTCTTCGACGGAAGCGACAATGGTTTCATAAGAATCGTCAAGAAGCACAATATCCGCAATTTCTTTTGCCACATCGGTTCCCGAGCCAAGCGCGACACCAATATCCGCGGCTTTGAGCGCGGGCGCGTCATTGACACCATCGCCTGTCATAGCCACCACGTTCCCATTTTTTTGAAGGGTTTGGACGATGCGAATTTTATGAACTGGGTCCACTCTGGCAAACACAGAAACTTTTTCAACCACAACGGTGAGTTCGTCATCGCTCATCTGCCCCAAGCGGAGGCCATCACAAACAAATTCCGCCCCATGCGGAAGGCCAATAGAAGCGGCGATTGATTGGGCTGTATGGACGTGGTCGCCTGTAATCATAATGGTCCGAATGCCGGCTTTTTTTGCTTTTTCAATAGTTTCTCGAACGCCCAAACGGATTGGGTCGGATAAACCCGCTAATCCAACAAAAACCAACTCAGATACAGAACTGTTGGCAAGTTCCTTTCCGGCTGTTTTTTCTTCTTTATATGCGATGGCAATCACGCGAAGACCCTGATCGGTGAGAGAGACTATCTGGTCCTTTATCCATTGCTGTTTTTTATCCGTCATAACCTGTTTTTTTCCTTTTGATTGAATAGATACACACCGGCCGAGTATGACTTCGGGCGCTCCTTTGACATAGATAAACAACGCGCCATCAGCGCGATGGCGGGTGGCAATATATTTTTGTTCACTGGTAAAAGGAATATGGCCGGAGCGAGGAAATACGGACTCCATCTGTTCTTTTTCTATGCCCACAATTCGACCGGCTTCTAAAAAAGCAACGTCCGTCGTATCGCCCACAAACTGAGGCACATTGCCATCGTTATCACCTGTCTCGAGCATGGCGTCATTCGTCATAACGCCAATTTTTAACGCAAAAAGCGCGTCTTCATGCCGATCCGCTTTGCTGACATGGAGTGTCTTCACTTCATCAAAATCCAAATCGTCGTGCATAGTAATGATCTTCGTCACACGCATGATTCCTTCCGTAATCGTTCCGGTTTTATCGGTGCAAATCACATTGACCGAACCGAGGGTTTCGGCGGCAACCAATTTTCTTACCAAAGAACGGCGCTTTAAAATATGCCGCATTCCGATCGCTAAAATAACCGTGAGCGTAATAGCCAATCCTTCCGGAATAGCGGCGACGGCTATGGCGACCGAAATTTGAAACGCCTCAAAAAAAGAATGCAGACCATTCGAGAAAAAAATATTGAGAAAAAAAATGATGCAAGAAAAGAAAAGAACCACGATACCGATTTTTTGGCTCAACCGATGGAGCTGGGTCTGAAGCGGTGTTTTTTCTTCAGCTGTTTCTTGAACCAACGAAGCAATCCCGCCAATTTGCGTTTTGGGGCCGGTAGCGGTGATGAGCGCCGCCGCATTGCCATTCACCACAACCGTCCCGCGAAATACCATATTTTTTTGGTCTGCAATGGGCGTGTCTTTTTTAAGTGTGGTCTGCATTTTTTTTACGGCAACAGACTCTCCAGTAAGCGATGCTTCATTGACTTGGAAATGAACGCATTCAAGAATTCGCCCATCGGCCTGAATTTTGTCGCCGGCATCTAAAAAGAGAATATCGCCCGGTACGATATCGTCGCTCGGAAGAATGTGTTTATGCCCATCTCGAAGGACCACGGCGTGATATTCAACCATGGTTCGAAGTTTTTGTAGCGCCTGATTGGCCTTATTTTCTTGGAAAAAACCAACAAGGGTATTGAGACAAACAGTAATCCCAATCACCACCATATCCACCATCTCCCCCAAAAGAGCGCTCACCACACCGGCAAGGACCAAAACAATAATCAATGGACTGCGGAATTGATCAAAAAAAATGCGAACTTGTGTGGTCGCTTCGTGTGAGGGGGGAAGAACATTGGCTCCGTGCATTGTACGGCGCTTTGTCGCTTCTTCGGTTGTCAAACCATTCTTGGACGTCTGGAAATCCCGAAAGAGCTGTGATATACTGGATGCGTAAAAATCCATAGAATATTGACGTTTTGAGATGGGTAGTATACCATATTCCAGGAGTTTTGAAACAATCAAATGACCCTGTAGCTCAGCTGGTAGAGCAGCAGCCTTTTAAGCTGATGGTCGTGGGTTCAATCCCCACCGGGGTCACAATTTTTTTAACTGTGTCGGCCAATCTTCATAATTACGCCGAGTAAATCCATACTTATCCGGTCAATGCGTGGAGAATACGGAATATATCTTCTTCTTTGGCGCACGGCATAAGGACAGAAAGTTTGTCCACCATGGTCTTTTGCCGGGGTGCGTCTTCCAGTAGCTGGCGGATCACTTTCGCGAGTTGGTTGCCGTCACTGGTTCGTTCATTCAGACATAAAACCGCGCCCTGATCTTGCAGAAATTGAACATTTTCGTCTTGATGCCCGGGTTTTGGAATAAGAATAGCCGGCTTGCCAAACGCGGCAATTTCGGTAATCGTGCCAAATCCGCCCCGAGAAATAATAATATCAGCCGCGGCATAGGCGTCTTTCATTTCATTGGTGAAAAATTGGTAGACATGATAATCCCGGGCATGCTTTTGCGCGCGCTCGGCCAACTCTTGCGACCGTTCTTTTCCGGTAAGATGAATCACCTGCGCTTTTCCGGTCAACTGACCCACCGCTTCCACAATTAGCTGGTTTACACGCTGTGATCCAGTGCCGCCGCCGGTCGCAAAAATAACAGGCATGTCGTCTTTCAGTTGAAGCCGTTTTCTCCCGTCTTCTTTTGTGGCTTGAAACAATGACGGCCGCACTGGGTTGCCGAGCCACTCGGTCTTTTTTTTGTTGAATGAAATCACTTGCCTTTTGAGCGCAGTTGTTATTTTTGTCGCAAATGGCGCTATAAGTTTGTTGGCAAGACCAATGCGAACATCCTGTTGGTGCACCCAACACGGGATACCCAGCACCCAGGCCGCGCAATGCAATGGAACAGAAATAAAAGCACCGGCGGTAATGCATACATCCGGCTTCTCTCGCCACAGCAACCGAAGCGATTGAAAAAAACCAATAATAACGCGGACAATATCAACAACATTCCAAATGGAAATATAACGCCGAAACTTGCCGGATGACAGTGTTATAAATGGTATCCCCTGCTCTTTGACAATAGCCGCTTCCGGCCCTCGTTTTGTTCCAACCCATCGATATTCTATATCAGGGTGCACATGTTGCAGCATTTCGCGCATGGCAAGAAGCGGTGTGACGGGGCCCAATGTTCCCCCGCCGGAAAAAAAAATTTTCATACTATTATTGCATCTTGGAAATTACAATCTCACCGCATGCCTGCTCACGTTCATGACAATCCCCATGGCCGCAAGGGTAATCGCAAGCGCGGTTCCTCCATGGCTCACAAATGGAAGCGGCACGCCGGTTAAAGGCAAAACGCCGACAATCGAACCGATATTCAAAAAAGATTGCGCCAAAATCCACACAATGATTCCTCCCACCAAAAAACCAGCGTTTGCGTCGGGGACCGATTTTGCAAGCGTTAATCCCCGGTGGGCAACATATACCAAAAGAACCAGATAGAGTATGGAAATGACAAAACCCATTTCTTCGGCGATAATCGCAAAAATGCTATCCGCGTGAACCTCCGGAAGATACTGAAATTTTTGCCGTGAATTATTATACCCCAATCCAAACAATCCGCCCGATCCCACCGCTACAAACGCCTGATTAATTTGATACCCAATGCCTTTTGGGTCGAGTTCAGGGCGTAAAAATGTCATAAGGCGCTCGGTTCGATAGGGAGCCGCGATAATCATTACTGCCAGCCCGGCAAGCGCAAGGCCGGCGAGAAATGTCATGTGCGTCATTTTTGTATTTGCAAAAAAAAGAAGCCCAAAGAAAATAGCGAACAAAATAGAAACAGTGCCGACATCCGGCTGAAGAATAACAAGCCCGATGGGAATCATGCCGAGAAAGACAGCGGGCAAAAATCCATGTTTCCAATCCTTCATTGTCGATGCCTTTTTTGAGAGCCACGACGCAAAAAATATAATCATGGCAAGTTTGGCGAATTCGGCGGGCTGGAACGAATATGATCCAATAACGAGCCAGCTATGAGACCCGGTATTGAGCGAAGAGCCAATGCCGGGAATAAAGACTGCAAGAAGCAAAATCAACGACCCCAAAAAAATGGGGAGCGCATATTTTATAAGCGTCGTATAGGAGAATTTGCTCAAAAAAAGAAAAAATATCATGCCGGGGAGAACGCCAAACAGCAATTGCCGTTTAATAAAAAAATATTGATCCTGAAATCTCTGCAACCCAACAGGAGCGCTCGCCGAACTCAGCATAATAAGTCCAAACACAAGAATCATGAGAACAGAGACAAAAAGAACGATATCAATTTTTCCCGATTGTTTCATGTGTGAAGAAATCATACGCGCCGCCTAGACATTCAATGAAACAATAAGAAGCGCCGAAAGAAATAAAAAAATTTGGCAGATCACGGCGACCGCATTTGCAATTTGCGCGATAAATGGATCCTTATGGAAAAAAAACCAACCGAAAAACGAGTTGAAAAGAAAAATTCCAAGACCGAGCAAAGGAAGATAAAAAACCTTATACCACGAACCAATCAAATCAACGCCGTATAAAATATTATAATGCAAAAAAACAGGCTCCGTCTGGGGGCGGATATTCCACACAATCCAAACCCATGTGGCAATATTGAGCGCTCCGGCAATGGAAAAAAAAACAATATTGGAAGGATATTTGATATACAGTTTGAGGGGGTACCATTTAGACATACTCTTTGCTTCAATTTTCAAATTATATTGTGAACATTGGCACTTGAAAATTATTCCAATTATAGGGTAAAACGCCGGTATTGACAAGAAAAAAAGAGCCGTGTATACTTCCGAACGAAATAAACATACCTCTATGGCACATAAGAAAGCGGGCGGCTCTACCCGGCTTGGCCGAGATTCAAAACCAAAGTATCTTGGCACCAAAGTCGGCGACGGTCAAAATGTTCGCCCGGGACAAATCCTTGTCCGCCAGCGCGGAACAAAAATATTCCCCGGAAAAAACGTAAAAAAAGGAAAAGATGACACCCTCTACGCGCGTATTGCCGGGATGGTGAAATTTATACAAAAAAAACAGACTCGTTTTGACGGATCGCTCAAACCACGAAAAATCGTACAAGTGGTGAATACCGAGAAAACGGCATAATACGCCGACGCTCAAAAACAAACCCCCGGACTTGAATGGCCGGGGGTTTTGTATTCCAAACTGAGAAATGGTATAGTAACAATCATTCTATGAGAATATTCTTCGCATGAAACTCTTCTTTTTCAATGTTATTGGCACAACCGTCATACAAATTGTAGGACTTCTCGGCACCTTTTTTTTTATTGGTTTTCTGCTTTCAAAAATCCAGGAGCGCACCCAGCAAGCATACCGCGCCGTTGTCGGATGGAAAGGAATCCTGTGGACCGCGTGGTTTGGCACGCCGCTCCACGAATTCGGCCATATCATTTTTGCAAAGATCTTCCGTCATCGTGTTGAAGAAATATCGCTCTTTCGGCCAAATAAAACAACCGGAACGTTGGGCCATGTCAGCCATTCATACAATCCAAAAAGCCTGTACCAGCAAATAGGAAATTTTTTTATTGGCGGCGCGCCGATGATTTTTGGCGTCCTCTTGCTTTCTTTTTTGGGATATATTCTTCTTCCAGACGGAAAAACGCTCTTTTCTCCTCTGGTGGCAATTGACGAGCCAATGACCGTTGCCGCGCTTTTTCTCTTTATACGCCATATTCTGGCCATTTTTTTTGACCCAGCATCTCTGACACGTTGGCATTTTTGGCTTTTTTTGTATGTGTCATTTTGTGTTGCCACGCATATCGCGCCAAGCAAAGAAGACCGGTCCAATATGTGGAAAGGCCTCGGCTGGATTATTGTTCTTCTGTTTTTCATCAATATGATAACGCTTTTGTTTGGGCAGGATATTACCACTCGTGTTCTTGCGCTTCGCGCGTATACGGGCATTATGATTGGCATGTTTGTGTACACGCTTTTCATCGCGCTATTTCATTTTCTTTTGGTCTGGTGCGTCTTTGCTCCGATACGATTGATTCAAAGAAAAAGACATAAACGAATTGTTCTGTAGATATGCTCAAAGAAAAAACTACAGCACGGGTGCTGTCAAAGACAACCAAAGAACTCATCACCGTTCCATTATAATCCGGAGCGCATAGTGCCATACATAATTTCAATTCTCCGGCATTCCATGGCAACGCGTTCTCCATCATATTCCCCCGCATGCGCCGCCACGCTTTTGTAGAGCGGCGCTTTTTGATCCAAATGAAGATGTATCTCAAGCCCGCCGTCCTTTGGCCGAGTATAGGCATGAAACCTCGGAAACCGCGCTCCGGAAAGATGCCGCGCATAACTCGTTTTTCTCTCTCGGTTTATCAGTTCCCCATAGCCAAATCGGCGAAGAAGATTCCGAGGATTCATTGGAAGCGGTCCTGAAAGAAAAAGCGTCATAAACGGTGCCCGCGATATTCAAATATATCAAAATAATAATACGAGAATAAAAAATGATAGGATTGTTCTTGGATTTCTCGCAACGATGCCGGTACAAACCCTTCATGGTGCCGATCAAAGATCAGGTACCGCGGCGGATGAAGAGTTATATCGCTCACGACGCGATTTGCGACGCGCTTTGAACCAAAAAAATACGGCAGAAAAAATTTGCTTGGAGACGCGCGTCCCGCGTACGCATATAATTCATTCCTTTCCTGACTCACCAAATATATCCGTTCATCCGATTTTGTGCGGGAAAAAAGCCATGATCCGAGTATTTCGGTTTCTCGGACAGGATACAATGCATCATATTGAAAAAAAAATGAAATTGATTGATAGGGAAACCACAGAATAGACAACGCCGAGACAATAAAAATCAAGAATTCATCTTTTTGGAATGGAAAGAGCAATTTCCACTCAAGCATTGCCCTCACGGCCAGAGCCGCAAGAAGAGAACAAACCGGTAATAGTTGTTTTAATTGGTGAGGAAAATAAAATCCTGACGTATTTGTTGCAAAAAAATCAAGTCCGAGCCAAAAAAGCAGTAAAAAAACCGGCACCCCTTTTCGCAGAAAAAAATCTTTTTTCAAAAAAAAGAACGCGAGAAACGGATAAAAAAAGACAAACGAACTCAAAACAAAAACATCGGTAAATTCCTGCAATCTGAAAGACAGCGATGCCGCGCCGCCGGTCGTGATCAATATCGTCCATGCGCCGGAAAGGTAATCAAAAACACCGACGCCCGCAAAAAGAAGCGGCAAAATGGAAAGCACGGTGCCAAAAAAAATACCTGCGCCATACACCGCCAATGTACAAATCCACTGCGTCTTCTTGCCGAATGAATAGGCAAACAAAAAAGGAATTATGGCGACCGCGGTAAATAGGGCGACTTGTTTCATCGCAATTGCGAAGGCCATAGAGACCCCAATGACAAAGGTCATGCGGTGTTTTTGTTTTTCCGGTCTCTCTGCATAGTGAAACAAAAGAAAAAAGGCGAGGACAGAAAAAAAGATCATGAACGTCTCGGTTTGAGCCGGAAATTCGCCGTCAAGACTGAGCCATGCGGCCGAAAGGCCAAAAAAAAGCATAGCGAACCTCGCCGTTATTTCATCAAAAAGTTCCTTGCCAATCGCGTACAAAAGTACGCTGGTCGCGAGCGTCACCGCAATGCCAATGGCCCGGACAAACCAAATGTCGGTCCCAAAAAAAACATGCGAAACAAAAAAAAGATAAAAAATCCCTGGAGTTTTATTTTCCACTGTTCCTTGGTACGGCGGCTCATCATACGTGTGCCACGTCTGCGCAACCTGCATCCAAATTCCTTCGTCATTAAATAAAACGGGTACCGCAAATCCCGCAATCGTTACAATAATGGTGAGACACACGCCAATACCGGTAAAATACAAAACCGAAGCAATTATTTTCGTCATAGAGACCTGAGACGTCAGACGCCCGTCACAGTTGGAAGGCTCGTACCCCAAGCACGGCATCGTATGCGACGTCTATTTTCCAAGAACAACAAAATCAATAAAATTCCGGGCCAACTTGTTTGATTCCGGCGTTTCCGGGCAGGTATCAATAATATGCTGAAGCACATTTTTGGATTTTTCGTCATCAAAATAACGGGTAATATATCGCTCCAATTTTGATATGAGGTCTGTACGATCCAATTCCGGATGAAATTGAAAGGCATAAAACGGCTTTCCCACACCTTGAAAGGCGTGAACCGGGCATAAATCGGAATATGCCAACAGCACGCATCCCGGCGGGAGGCCATCGGCGCGCTTTTTATGAAATGAAATCACCATAAAAGAAGGCGGCAGTCCCCGAAAAAGCGGGTCTCGCCGAGCGGCGTCGGTAAGATGAGTAGGATAATATCCTTCCTCCATGTGTTCCTTATCGAGAATAATCCTTCCTTCAAGCGCCTCGAGTGAAACCAAAAAACCCATGCACGACACAAAGGTTGGGACAGATTGTTCAAAACAATGGCGGACCAATTTTTTTGCATTTGCAATCCACGGATATTCGTTTGGGTCCAATATCGTCGCTTTCTCCGGGTCGTCACTCGATCCTCCGGCGATAAGAGCGTCGCACGCGTTGATTTGGCCTACATCAAAAAAGGGTTGTTCAAATACGTTCCAAACCAAAAATTGTTCCTTTGTGAGATCCATCATACGGGCAAAGCCCGCCAACTCTTCCTCTTGCGTGGCCTTGTCTTTTCTCATCTGCATGTAAAAAATACGAAGATCATTTCGTTCTTTTTTATTTATTGGATTCATAAAAAAAAATACTCACAAAACATATAGGCCGGAGTGCCATATGGCGGGACGCAGACGAATAAATGACGGATCCAAGTATACCGAAAAAAAGGTGCTCTGTCCAATATGACGAAACGTCCAAAACAAAAATCAAGGCTGCCGTTCTTCCCAAAAGATGTCCGTATCATTCACGAGCCGCATCACGGTTTCGGTATATGCATCCTTCACCAAAGGGTCGAGCGGACGAAAGCCATACCAGAATGTAAAGGCATAGGGCGGAACAGTTCCATGAACAATGCCATCACGATTGATAAAATTGATCCCTCCCAGACATTTGGTGACGGCATTGTTTGGGTGCCGCTCTGAAAAAAGGCTGGTCCCCAAAAATGTTTCCGGCGGGTCAAATGATGCTCCTTCAACGAGTTGAAGAAGGGTTGGCGCAATATCAATGTGGCTTGCAATATCCTGGACAACTCCCTCAGGCATGCCGGGAACCGACAAGACAAAAGGAATGCGATTGTAACGATAATAATTTTCCAGGGTTGGCCGTGGAAAATTATAATACCGATGATCTCCGTAGATAACCACGATTGTGTTATCCAAAAGATTTCGTTTTTTTAATCCGTCAAACAATTCTGCAATCGCGGTATCGACCGGATTCAAAAATCCAAGATAAAAACGGAGAGCGTACTCGTCCAATTCCGACTCTTCAATAAGAGACGGTTCAACCGGCCCGTCGAAAGAACGAATCTGCAAACCATAGGCCTTTTGAAATAATTCGACCATTGACGGCTCATGCGGCGTGTGGGATGTGTAGCTCATCACATAGCTCAAAACCGGCGTATCGGATGCCGCCATTCGGTCGAGGGCATCATCAAGAACGAGATTATCCGGTTCTCGGTCACGAAAATACGGCACAAAAAACAATTCATCAAACCCCCATGCCGGTGCAAGCACATCGCGATTCCAAAAAGCGGAAATATTGGAATGAAACATGCGGGTTGCATACCCATAGCGCTCTTTGAGCAGTGCCGGAAGACAGGAATAATTGGTTTCTTGTGCCGTTGTCCCTTCGCGAGAATCCGGATAAACGCCGCACAAACCGACAAATTCCGCGTCAATCGTATGGCACCCGGTTGCATAAAAATCGGATACGGTGATACCGTGTTTTATTGTCTCAGACAAAAAAGGCATGACACTCGGCGTTTGCTCTATGGCCCAGGAAGGAATGGATTCCAGTTGAAAAATAAGAATATGCGGCGGCTGACCGAATGCCGGGGGGACGACCGATTGTTGGATAGGACCTGCCGCAAGATGAAACAATTGTGTTTGGTCTGCCCGTATTTTTTCAAGAGTTGTCGGGAGCCCAGGATCGGAATCGAAAGACACAGACGAAGAAGGGCTGGCCATGCTCTCCGATGTTTTTGCCTGCGCCACCTGATACAAATGATCGCGACTAAAAAAATCCGAATAGATCATATCGTACATATGCCCGGGCAATCCCTTGGCGCTCATATAGACAATCTGATTCCACCAGTCAGAATCTGGAAAACGATGGAAGTGGCCGATCAATACAAACGCGAACGCCTGGCTCAAAAAAAACAAAAAGGCAATACCCCCAAACGCGGCAACCGCATGTTTTTTTTGCACAGGAACACCATGAAAAAAGACAGGCCCGGACTTTGTTTTTTGAGTGTAAAAAAAGACGACAAAAATAAAAAACAAAAACAACACAATAGCGGCGGCATAAAGCCACAGCGGGATCAGCCGATAATACTCTGCCACAAAAGACGCGAGCGTTCCTGCCGGCGCAATACTTCCCTGCGAATGAGACGCGGTAAACGCGTGAAATACGGATGCGTGGCCAAAATTGATCAAACTGTAGAGCAAAAATCCTCCAAACAAGAGGCAGACCGTTGCACGCCAAAAAAGAGACGAATGAAGCGCGACTAAAAATGACAGGCCCAATGAAAAAAAGAAAAGGAACGCAAGGGAAGTAAAAGAAAATGACAGGGACAACGCACGGTAATAAAAAAAGAAATACCCTCCCTGAAGGGCAAAAATACTTAAAAAAAACAAAAAAAATCGAAAGGAGAAAATTCGTCTCATGGAAAGAGGTGCTTCACGCCGCCTTATGGAGACGCAATAGTAAAGACTAGAGATAAGAATACCATGGTGAGCTTCTTTATTCAATAAAACCCCCTGATTGAATATTCCACAAGCGTTTATAGACGCTTTTTTTCTTTCTCAACAATTGCGCATGAGTCCCTTCTTCTACAATTTTTCCCTTATCAATCACAATAATGCGATCCATTTTCATAATGGTCGACAACCGATGCGCAATTACTGCGACCGTCTTCCCTTTCATGAGCGAAACCAACGCATCTTGAATAAGCTTTTCTGATTCAGAATCCAAACTTGAGGTGGCTTCATCGAGAATTAAAATGGGCGCGTTTCGCAAAATCGCTCGCGCAATCGCAACGCGCTGTCTCTCTCCTCCGGATAATTTTACTCCGCGTTCTCCCACATAGGTGTCGTAGCCGTCGGAAAATTCAGTAATAAATTCATGGCAATGCGCCAATCGCGCGGCGAGGATGACCTCTTCTTCGGTGGCATCCGGCTTTCCATATCGAATATTTTCTTTGAGCGTTCGGTGAAATAACAATGGATCCTGCGGAACGAGACTGATATTATCCCACAAGCTCTCCAATGTTACTTTGGTAATATGTTGGTCATCAACCAAAATTCTTCCTCGCGTCACATCATGCTGGCGTAACAGCAATTTGATAACGGTTGATTTTCCTGCGCCCGACGGACCGACCAACGCAACGCGCTCCCCCGCATGAATATCCAAACACAAATCCTTGAGAATAGAGCGTGTTTTGTGGTAATGAAAAAAAACATGATCAAACCGGACCGCTCCCCCGAGAACAGAAAGCGCTTTTGCGCTCTTGGCCGAGGCAATTTCATGGGGCATGTCGAGAATTTCGGTCATTTCTTTTGCATCGGCGATATCTTCAAAAAAATATCGGATCATCTTTCCAAAGTCCCACACGCGATGAAAAATCATAAGGAGATATGACTGGATCAACACAAAATCGCCAATAGTAAATTGTCCTTTTTGCCACAACACAATGCCAATATAAAATGCGGAAAGTTCAAGGCCCATCATGAGTAAACCCTGGATACCTTCAAATGCCACGTCCAAATTCCATGTAAACATGCGCCATTTCCGAACAATTTGGTTGACATCCCAAAAACTCGTTTTTTCGCGCTCAAGACCGCCAAAAAGTTTGATATTGGCGTTATTGGTAATGGAATCGGCCAAAAAACCGGTTGCCCTGCTTTCTGCTTCACTGCGAATGGTATCATACCGAAACTTATACTTGCTGATAAAAAAATTCACAGCCAAAAAAGAAATTGTCCACAAAAGAACAATGAGCCCAAGCAGGCGGTGAGTATACAAAAGCACGGCGGTAATCAAGGTAATGGTGGTAATAAGCATGACGCCATTCCATATCAGCCGGTCGGCCATGTTTTCAAAACTGCGCGTGAATTTATTCACCCGCCGCACGAGAGAACCCACAAAATTGCTTTGGAAAAAACCGAAAGAATGCCGATGAAGATAGTCAAAGCATGTGTGGTATAAATCGCGAATAACGGTGGGCTGAAAATAATTGTTCGAAAATCCCGTGATGCGTTCCAACACCCAGTACACGGCAAACAAAACCGCGATCCACCCTAAAATAGCAAAGAGTTGGTTGGCAACTTCTACAACCGATATTGAAGCATCGGACAACAGATCAAAAAATTCCTTAAAAAACAAAGGAATAACGACGTCAACAGCCGTCCAGGCGATGCGAGTGAACAAAATAACAAAAAACAGCCACCGATATTTCCGAACGTGGGCCCAATAGATTGAAAACGTTTTTTTGGTGATTCGATCCATATCAATACCCGCCTTGTATACAGAATACGCCCTTCTTTGAGAGAGGGTCGCATAAAGTAGACGGTTGAGCCAAAAAATTGTTACAGACAAAGACTTCCCCCCCTTTTAAAAAGATATGCACTGAAAAATTTTACCCACATTGACTCCTCTTCTTTGGAAGAGTATACTATTGCAATTCTTTCATATTTTTTACTCTTTAATCCATGCAGTATGGACATAAAAAAGACCTGTCTTGTCTCAGATTATATGCGCGACACGGTTGTGACGGTTGACGAACATGCCACGTTTCGTGATGCGCTTGAGACCATGATCCAACATCATACCAATGGAGCGGTGGTGGTGAACCAACAAAAAAAAGTCAAAGGAATGCTCTCATCCTGGGACCTCATTGAATACCTCGTTCCGGATTATTTGGAAAAGGACAAACATTTGGCGGCATTTGAATCTGCTGACGTGTTTATGAAACGTATAGTAGAAATCCAAAATGACCCAATCACAAAATTTGTTACCAGCCATGTCCATTCCATTCACGCAAAGGCTTCGATTATGGAAGCGGCAACCCTTTTGTCAGAATTTAAAATCCGCCAGCTTCCCGTTATCAATAATGAAGGAACGCTTATTGGATATATCAACCGAACGGATATAAAACATGCCATGGGCGATGTCCTCGGTATTCATGATTAATCGGATAAATTTGCTATGGAAATACAATTTTTGATCGCCATTGGTCTTTTTGTCGGGACATATGCGATCATCATCTCTGAAAAAATTCACCGAACCATTATCGCGCTTGCCGGGGCAATGACCATGGTCATTGTAGGTATTATCAACCAAGAGCAGGCCATTGAGGGCATTGATTTCAATACGCTCGGTCTTCTTATTGGTATGATGGTTATTGTCGGAATAGCCAAGGATTCAGGGCTATTCCAATATGTCGCGATCACTGCCGCAAAATTGGGGAAAGGGAAAACACTGCCCATCTTTATCCTCCTTGGTATTATCACCGCAACGTTCTCCGCGTTTTTGGATAACGTGACCACGGTGCTTTTACTTGTTCCCGTGTCTTTTGTGATTGCAAACAATCTCAACATCAATCCCAAACCAATTCTCATTGCAGAAATCCTTCTTGCCAACATTGGCGGCACAGCGACGCTTATCGGCGACCCGCCCAACATTCTTATCGGAAGCGCCTCTGGCTTGACTTTTAATGACTTTTTAGTCCATTTGGCGCCGATTGCCTTTTTGGTTGGATGTGTCACTATTGGATTATTGGTTTTTTGGTACCGCAGAGAATTAATATCCTCAAAAGAAGCGGCTGAAAAAATTATGAAATTCAACCCGAGAGAAACCATCACTGATAAGCGACTCCTAATAAAATCACTCATTGTTCTTGGACTCGTCCTTGTTGGATTTATCACCCACAACACCACGCATATTGAAGGCGCGACGATTGCGTTGTCCGGGGCGGCGCTCCTCCTGCTCCTCACCCTCAACGATCCGGAAGAACACCTCCGAGAAGTGGAGTGGACAACAATTTTCTTCTTTGTGGGATTATTTGTTCTGGTGACAGGACTCGAACATGTGGGGGCCATCAACATCATGGCCGAAAAATTGCTGGCCTACACCGGAGGAAACGAAACAGTGATGACCTTGTCTATTCTGTGGGGGTCTGCCATATTTTCGGCAGTGATTGACAATATCCCCTATGTTGCGACCATGATACCATTGGTGCAGGAAATCGGCGCCCTTACAGGAATTGGCCTTGCTCCACTGTGGTGGGCGCTCGCGCTTGGCGCGGATATTGGAGGAAATGCGACCATTGTGGGCGCATCCGCAAATGTCATTGTGAGCGGTATGGCGGAAAAACAAAACCAACGCATTGGCTTTATGGAATATATGAAAGTCGCGATGCCGATTACATTCGTCGGGCTTGTGTTGTGCACCATCTATGTGTACTTCCGATATCTTATCTAATCCCAGACGTTCACATTTGATGAAACTAAACAATCCTGTGCATACTCTGCCCAGGATTTTTTGTTTCAAGGATATTATTTATTTTTTACTTTCGATACTTTTTCCCTACTCGAATCCTATTCATTTCACGGTCAATAATCGCCTGCAACTTAGCAAAATCCACATCCTGGCGATTTTTTGTCTCGCGCATTTCTTTTTCTGCCCGCTTTCGCGCTTCTTCCGCGCGTTCAATGTCAATCTCTTGCGCTCGTTCAGCATTATCCGCAAGGATAGTGACCGTATCCCCCGCTACCTCAACACATCCGCCCCAAACGGCAAACATGTGATTGCCTTCGCGGTCGTTCAATCGCAACTCTCCCGGGGCGATAACCGAAACCAAAGGAATATGGTGAGGAAGAATGGTAATTTCTCCGCTCATTGTAGGAAGAGAGACGCTCAGGACATCATCCTCGTAAATCACTTTTTCAGGAGTTGCAATGCAAAATTTCATATTATGCCTTTACGTCATCAATGTTTCCTTTCATATAAAATGCTTGCTCCGGCATATCATCGTGCTTGCCAACCAAAATTTCACGAAAACCTCGGACAGTTTCTTCGCGTTTTACATAGGCCCCCTCCATGCCGGTAAACTGTTCGGCGACAAAGAATGGCTGGCTCAAAAACTTTTGAATTTTTCTCGCACGCTGAACGGCGAGTTTGTCGACATCGGACAATTCTTCCATGCCGAGAATGGCAATAATATCCTGCAAATCTTTATATCTCTGCAATACTTGTTGGACCTCGCGCGCCGTCCGATAATGCTCCTCCCCAACAATCAATGGATCAAGAATAGTGGAGCTTGAATCCAATGGATCCACTGCCGGATAAATACCCAGCTCCGAAAGAGATCGATTGAGCACAACCGTAGAATCCAAATGCGCAAACGTCGTCGCTGGCGCCGGATCGGTCAAATCATCGGCCGGAACATACACTGCCTGGACAGAGGTAATGGATCCTTTATTTGTGGAGGTAATACGTTCTTGAAGCGCGCCCATTTCCGTGGCCAAGGTCGGTTGGTACCCGACAGCGGACGGCATACGGCCCAAAAGCGCGGAAACTTCGGACCCTGCCTGGGTAAACCGAAAAATATTATCAATAAACAACAATAAGTCACGCCCTTCCTCTTCTCGAAAATATTCTGCCATTGCAAGCGCGGTCAAAGCCACGCGTGCGCGGGCTCCCGGCGGTTCGTTCATTTGGCCAAAAACGAGCGCCGTCTTTGCCAACACGCCGGATTCTTCCATTTCTCGATATAAATCATTTCCTTCTCGGGTGCGCTCACCGACACCGGCAAACATGGAATATCCGCCATGTTCTTGCGCGATATTACGAATCAATTCTTGAATAATCACAGTCTTTCCCACACCGGCTCCGCCAAATAAACCAATTTTCCCGCCTTTCAAAAAGGGACAAATCAAATCAATGACTTTAATGCCCGTTTCAAGAATTTCAGACGTCGTGGACTGCTCCAAAAATTCAGGAGCAGGCCGATGAATCGGATACTGTTTTGTGGCCCCGCTCTTTCCTTTTCCATCAATCGGATTGCCCACCACGTCAAACATTCTCCCCAAGGTTTCCGGGCCGACAGGAACAGAAATGGGCGCGCCGGTGTCCACGACCGACGCTCCGCGCTCCAGGCCATCGGTTGTGCTCATAGCAATGGTTCGAACCACATTGTTGCCAAGGTGTTGTTCCACTTCCAGCACTAACGTCTCCCCATTTGGACGCTTGGTTTCAAGGGCTGAATAGATGGTTGGAAGCGCCTCTTTGAATTGAACGTCGACGACGACACCGATGATTTGTGATATTGTGCCTGTATTCATATGATATATAGATAGTTCAGAGTTCGGAGTTCATCGTTGAGCGAATCTATGAACTCAAAACCCCGAACTACGAACTCGATGCGGCCGCACCGGACGCAATTTCCGCAATTTCCTGCGTAATACCGGCCTGGCGCGCTTTGTTAAAGGTAAGGGTTAGCTCATCAATCATATCTCCGGCCGCGTCGCTGGCATTTCTCATGGCAAGCATGCGGGCGCTATGCTCACTCGCGGCAGACTCAAGAACCGCCTGATATATTTGTGTCTCCACCAATCGAGGCAAAATCGTGCGAAGCACGTTTTCCTTATCCGGTTCAAACAGATATTCAACTGGCGCGTGTTCGCTCTTTTGAATATTTGTATCTGCCGGATGCGACTCTTCGGACGAAGCAGAACCCCGACCAAGCTCCAAAAACATTTTTTCAAGATCATACTCTGAAATCGGCAATACCTGGCGCAATTTTGCAACTTGCAATATGGGGGATTTATAGTCGGTGTAGGCAACAACGACCTTATCATATTGCTTTTTCGTATATGCATCAATAATCAGACTCGCGATTGGCAATACATCATCCAAGTTCGGCGTATCGGAAAATTGACTATACGAAGCAACCAGTCGGTACCCCATTTTTTTTGCAAAATCAGATCCTTTTTTGCCGATACCAATGACATCACACGCTATATCTCCACTCGGCTCCAGGGCATGGCTATGTTGTATTCTCTGACGACTGATATTTTTTGGATCTGCCAATTCTTGCGCCGTTTTCTTTATAATCATGCTGTTGAAACTGCCGCAGAGTCCCCGATTCGATGTGATCAAGACGACAAGCAATTTTTTCACCGGGCGTACGGCCAAAAGCGGAAGATGCATTTTTGCGGACTGCGACAATTTCACCAACAAATCCCGCGCCATTTGGGCGTAGGTTCGTGTATTCAAAGCCGCCTCCACCGCTTTTCTCATTTTGGCGGCGGCAACCATTTCCATGGCCTTCGTAATCTTTTTGGTGTTGGACACGGAACGAATGCGCCGTTTAATAATTTTGGTGTTTACTGCCATACATTATAACGCCGATTGAAATGCTTTCACGCTGTCTTTTAAAGCTGATTCAATATCATCGGTCCATTCTCCTTGTTGAATGGCATCAAGAACCGATCTCCTTGTTTTTTCCACAAACGCACAATACTTTTTCTCTGTGCGAGGCACATCTTCCACCTTTACTGCATCAAATAATCCGTTATTTGCCGCCGCGATGACTGCCACTTGATGCTCCACAGCCATCGGTTCGTATTGGCCCTGTTTAAAGAGTTCAGTCAGCCGCTGTCCGCGATCAATTTGTTTTTTTGTTTCCGGGTCAAGATCGCTCGCAAACTGCGCAAATGCTTCCAACTCTCGAAATTGCGCCATTGCCAATTTTATTTTTCCTGAAACTTTCTTCATGGGCTTGAGCTGTGCGGCGCCGCCGACACGGGAAACGGAGATGCCGATATTGAGCGCCGGCCGAATGCCACGATAAAACAAATCGGTCTCAAGAAAAATTTGTCCATCGGTGATGGAAATGACATTGGTGGGAATATACGCAGAGACATCGCCTGCTTGCGTTTCAATAATGGGCAATGCCGTAATGGACCCGCCGCCATTTTTTTCATTGAGTTTGCAGGCGCGTTCCAAGAGACGAGAATGCAAATAAAATACATCTCCCGGGTATGCTTCGCGTCCGGGCGGCCTGCGCAACAACAGCGAAATTTCACGATAGGCCCATGCCTGCTTGGTCAAATCGTCATACACAATAAGCACGTCTTCACCCTTATCCGCAAAATATTCTGCCATAGCAACCCCGGCATATGGCGCAAGATAGCTCATAGATGCAGGGTCAGAAGCGCCGGCAACAACAAGAATGGTATATTCCATGGCCCCGGCTTCTTCCAATTTTGCCTTGATACGGGCAATCTTGGATTCTTTTTGTCCCACCGCCACATAAATGCATTTCATGCCTCGCCCGCCTTTGGCGTGGTTTTGGCCTTTTTGATTGATGATGGTGTCGATCGCCACAGCAGTCTTGCCTGTTTGACGATCGCCAATAATCAATTCGCGCTGGCCGCGGCCAATGGGAATCATCGCGTCAATAGCTTTTATGCCGGTTTGGACCGGTTCATGCACCGGCTCTCGACTCATAACCCCCGGGGCAATGCGTTCAAGAGGGTAAAATTTCTTTGTGCTGATATCGCCCTTTCCATCAATCGGCTGGCCCAAGGCGTTGACCACGCGACCAACTATGTGGTCGCCAACCGGCACAGACAAAATTCTCCCGGTTCGCTTGACCGTGTCTCCTTGCTTAATATGGTTGGATTCGCCGAGAATGATGGCGCCGATAGTTTCTTCTTCTAAGTTCAACGCCACGCCAAAGACGCCGCCCGGAAATGCAATCATTTCCTGCGCCTGACATTTTGACAATCCGGAAAGGCGGGCAATGCCATCGCCCACCTCTAACACCGCGCCAACTTCCTCAACAGACACGTCTTTTTGAAATGCGTCAATATGTTTTTTGAGTTCTTCGACAATGCTGTGTGTTGACATATAAAGTAAAGGAGAATAGAACAATCTACGAAATAAGTGTTGCTTCAAGACGCTTGAGTTGCGCCGCAACGCTCGCGTCAAGAATCGTGTGTTCGGTGGTAATACGAAAACCGCCCAAGAGACCGGGTCTTACTGATGTGGTTACATCCGTTTTTTTTCCGCATGCGGCCGCGATCGCCGCTCGTGTTTTTGGGTCGAGAGTTCGCGCGGTTTCAATATGGAGATCCTGTATCCCCTCTTGTTTTTTTACGTGGCGCAAAAAAGAGTCCACGATTTTGTCCACGTGCAACAGCTGGCGATCGCGAGCGAGAATATGCACAAAAGCGCGCAAAACCGCGTCCAATTCTTTTCCGGCGATGTCTTTCGTCATTTCATACAGCGCCTCCGCGTATTGTGTGTGTGAACGTTTTTTCATAGAGTCATTTATGATGTTTTTTGTTTTTTTATGTTTTGAATAGCTTCCTGAATAATTTTTTTGTCCGTTGATTCGTCAATCGCCTGCCCGAGAATTTTTTCCACGGCCGCGACAACCAGCGCCCCGGCTTCTTTTTTTACGGCCGCAAACGCCTCGTCCCGCTCAATCGCGATATTGCGTTTTGCCTGGTCCACCAAGAGTTCAATTTCTTTTTTTGATTTTTCTTTCATGGAGCGCGCCAACCGTTCCGCTTCTTCGTGAGAGTGTTCAATGATTTTGTTCGCTTCCACTTTTCCTTCATCAATTTTTTCTTGATATCTCTGTTGGCTCATCAATACATTCGCCTCAATCTGTTTTGCCTTCTCGAGGCTGTCGTCAATCATCTGTTTTCGTTCATCCATTTTTTTGGTCAGCGGTTTCAAAATAAGAAACCACACAATAGCGGCGACAATGGCAAAATTCAACAGTTGAAACGCAAATAATTGCCCATTGAGCCCCAATGACCCCAACACGCTTTCTTCACCTACGGGTTCTTCTCCTTGAGAGGCCGTCACGGCTGATTGTTTTTGAATTTCCGCAACCGCAAGATCAAAAGAATAGACGGGTGACAATGGCATAGCGACAAAACAAGAATTAAATCAAGAACAAGAGACCGCAATGGTCTCCTGGGTTGATTTACTTCAATGTAAAAACGACAACCAGGGCGTAAATGGCAATCGCTTCCGCAAATGCCGCGCCCAAAAGCATGGGAACAAACACTTTGCCGGAGGCTTCTGGATTTCGTCCGATGGCTTCCATGGCTTTTGCCACGAGTTTTCCAATGGCAAGAGCCGGCATCATACCGCCGATACCGATGGTAAATGCTTTAGCAAGCACCACAATTGACGCGTGTTCCATACATGATTCCTTTGAAATATCGTACCGGCCGAGGAAGGGGGGTGTTTTACCTCGCGGAGTGGATATTCATTATGAAATAAATTCCTCCTGTTCTGTTTGGTAAAAAAACGCTTTACCAAAGAGAACAAAAGACATTCGCGGTTTAATGACTGCCATGCGGCTCTTCCACAGCGACCGTGAAATAGACTAGCGTGAGCATAGCAAACACCGCGGCCTGGATCAAGCCAACCAGTAATTCCAGGAGCATAAATGGCGTGGGCACAACCGCCGATACCAAAGCGGCAATAACCGAAATCAACACTTCTCCGGCAAAAATATTACCAAACAAACGAAGAGAGAGCGATAACACTTTGGCCATTTCTCCCACAATTTCCAGGAGACCAACGCCAAATTCAATAACGGCGCTAAAAATGCCGATCGGCCCCCGTTTAAAACTTTTTGCGAGCGTCCCCAACTGGATAAATTTGCCGATATGGGTAAAAAATCCCACCGCAACAATGCCAAAAAGGTGGGAGCCAATCACTGAAACCAGCGCCATGGCCACCGTCAGATTGAGGTCCGTATTTGCCGGACGGAGCAAAAAGGTGTGTCCAAGAGTAATGCTCCCGGTTCCAGGCAAAAGACCAAGCCAGTTGGACAATAAAACAAAAAAGAAGATCGAACCGACGATGGGCAAAAACCGCATGGTCTTTTTTCGATCTCCGGTCACTTGGTCAAAATATGGCAAAAGCATTTCCAGCACATATTCGGCACCGTTTTGTAATGTCCCAGGGCTTGTTTTTATTTTTTTGCGAAGAACGAGGCCAAACACCAGTAAAATGACAATCGCAAGCCAGGCATTGATCATCGTGTTCGTTACCGACACGGACCCAATATGAAACAGTATTTCTGGCGCAAGGGTTGGGATGTGAATGTCACTCATACCATGTGCTTCAAAAGATGGCGCTCATTCTTTTTTGAGTTCTTCTTTTTTTGAACGTGTATCCATTGCTTGATATTCTTTGCCGTATTGTTTGGCTTTTCTTGTGATAATAATACCGGAAATGACTGCTGAAACAAGAAAACCGAAAGCTGTAAAGAAATACCGGTGTCCGTACCGTCCGTCCAGCCACTGACCAATGATAACAAAAATAACGACCGGAACGGCGATCGTTGCCCCAAAATCACCGGCAATCCGAAGACCCAAGAGCATATATTTTCTGTCTTTTGGGTCAATCATAGCGGTCAATAAAGCGACCACTAGTATAGACGAAAAAAAACCCTTCGTCAATCATTTTTGAAGAAAAAAGTGTATAAGTTCATTTCTGAGAGAGCAGTGAGGAACGTGTCAATACTTAAAAAACGTCGGCCATCTAACATTTTTTGCTTTAACTTTAAGATATTTGAGATGAAAAAAATTGTTAACGCAATCCAACTTTTGGTTTTATCTTTTTAATATCACATTCCACAATTTCGATGCGATCTTCATGCCGGCGAAACGCGTGCCAAAACATCGCCATTTCCTGATCTCTTTTTTTCATTTGTACAAGAACTTCATCCAAACTGCTCATAATCATCCGCACATCATCTTTTGTCGCCATCCTCTCCTCTATCCGGTCAAAGCGTTCATCATGTTCAACCACTTTCAATGCCAAAAAATCAAGTTGTTTTTCGTGGGATTGTAACGTTTTATGAATGGATTGAAATTCTTTGGTGTGAGCCGCAAGCTGTTCTCCGTGCGATCGAAGTTGTTCTCCATGGGATCGAAGCTCTTCTCCATGGGATTCTAATACCTCATGAATAAGTTTGAACTCCTCTGTATGAGAGTTCAGAATTGCCACGATGTTTTCCTCCTTCATACAACATATAATAAAAATAAATGACGTACTTTTATCTTATCATAACACTATTGTCGGACGCAACTACTCCCCCTTTAAGAACAAGGCTCTGGCATTATTTGTTGTCTGTTCTTCTATTTTGGCAGGGCTCACCCCGCAAATTTCAGCAATTTTTTTGACAGTCTCTTCCACCATCCACGGTTCGCATCGTTTTCCGCGGTACGCCTGTGGCGCGAGATAGGGTGAGTCGGTTTCCACCAGGATGCGATCAAGCGGCATACGACGGACAACCTCGAGAAGATTTTCCTGAACTTGCGGATTGGTCTTTTTCGCGGGAAAGGTAATAACCCCGGTAAATCCAAGATATAACCCCAAGTCCAAATACTGCTCGGCATGAGTCCAGTTAGAAGAGAAACAATGCACAACGCCTCTTATGAGCATTGACAATTGACCATTAACAGTTGACTTGAGTGTTTGTATAAGCTCATCATGCGCGTCCCGACAATGAATCACAAGAGCCAAATTATGCTTTTGCGCGAAAGCCGCGTGCTTTAAAAAAACATCGCGTTGCTTTGCCAAAACATCTTCTTTTGGCTTGTCTTTTGGCAAATGATACAGATCAATACCGGTTTCTCCGACAGCAACTACTTTTTTTGACCGCGCGAGCGTTTCATAATAGGCTTCATCAAAATCTTCTTCGCGCGACTGAAACGATGTTTCTTCTTCATCAACATGCGTTGGAAAAAGATGAATGGGGTGTGTGCCAATCGTTGCATACATGCCGTCATATGTTTCCGCCAATGCCACAGCGGCACGGCTTGTGTCTTTTTGTGTCCCCACCACGTTCAATATCATGCCGCGGGCAAGAGAACGCGCTATGGCGTCATCACGGTCTTCTTTAAATGCTTGAAATTGAAGATGGCAATGGGTGTCAAAAAGCATAAAAAAATTAAGGCGTATCCGTTTCATTTTGAACCGTTTGCATCATATAGTCTTTTTCAATCGATTTCATCTGTCTTGAAAAAACAATATACAAAACAACTCCAGCGAGAACAACACCAAAAATAATACCTCGGACAAGAGCGGCTGATAATACTTTTTCTGGCTCCATTTGCGGCGGCGACTGTGGAATTTGCATTTTCATAAAAAGATTAAAGAGAGAACACGTCGCCAAACCCACTAAGCGTGTCATCAAGCGTTTTGAGCGCTTTGGGAATAAACGGAAGCAACACCACGGCCATATTTTCCAAAATTGGAGCGATCGTCGAATTGCCAATCCAGCCCATAATCAAGGGTGAGATGGGAAACTGTTTGATAAAATATATAATGAGTCCCAATGTGAGCGCTCCTTCCAAAGCGCCAAAGACGGTGCCCAACAAATGATTCATGGAAGACAGAAACGGCAAGGATGTCAAAGGATTAAAAAATTTTTCAATAAGCCAAAATAAAAAACCAACCAAACGGTTGATCAAAATAAAAAGAAGAATAAACATGAGAACGCGAGAAATATTTTCCGGCCACCCGGTAACGTGCACCAGCCAATCGGCAAAAAATTCATAAAACCGGCTGGCAAAAAATGCGCCAACCACCGTACCCGCCAAAGAACCCAGCGTATGAATAAGACCAAACCAAAAACCAAATCCTGCAAATCCTGCGATAAGGCAGAGGAGGATGACATCGAAGAGAGTCATAGATAAAAAAATAAATGAATTCAGGAAATGGCTAAGACAATCTTGGAAACAATACCTCCCCTTTATGGACAAGGCTCCCCTCTTCCAATTTTCCCCATGCAGTTTCGGCATTCCAATCTCCAAAAACATCAGAAGCTATGCCCATTTGAGATAAAATTTTCTCCGCGGTTTGGGGCAAAACGGGCAAAAGCGCAAAGGCAATATGACGAAGCGCTTCAAGAAGACCATACAACAGCTCCGACACATCTTCTCCTCTCTTTGCTTTTTCCCACGGCTTTTGTTCTGAAATTGTCCGGTCGCACAACCCAACCGCTTCATTGATCTGTTCGACCAGCTTGTCAAATTGATAACCCAATACAGAGGTTTCGTATGCGGACCAAAATCGTTTCGCACCCAAGAAATCCTTCGATGGTTTTGGCACGCGACCGCCAAGATATTTTTCAATCATGGTGACGATACGAGAAGTCAAATTGCCAATCCCATTCACGAGGTGAGCGGTATAAAAACTTTCAAATCGGCCGATCGAAAAATCGCCATCCTCATGCGCCGGAATAGCGCCAAGAAGATAGTAGCGCAACGCATCGGTTCCATAACGCTCCACCACGTCAAACGGGTTGACCACATTTCCAAGACTTTTGCTCATTTTTTGCCCTTCACTGCCAATATAGCCATGAATAAAAATTTGTTTTGACGGCGGAAGTCCCGCCGACATGAGCATGGCTTGCCACATTGCCGATTGCTGGCGCAAATTGTCTTTGCCCGCAACCTGAATGCCGTTTGGGTGTTCGGGAGTTCCCCAAAAATGATAAAACGCTTTTTCATCATTCGGCCACCCTATGGTGGAGATATAATTAACCAAGGCGTCAAACCATACATACATCACATGTTCTTCATCGTCGGGGACCGGTACTCCCCACGGCATTTTGGCTTTCAGCCGTGAAATGCTAAAATCTTGAAGTCCGGCAGAAACAAAGTTGATAATTTCCTGCAATCGATGATCCGGCGCCACAAAATGAGGATGGGATTTGTAAAAATGAAGCAACGGCCGTTGATAACTGGAAAATTGAAAAAAATAATTTTCTTCGTCGATAAATTCAATCTCTCGATTCGGATGAAGCGGACAATACCCATCAACCAATTCGGAGTCGGTCTTTTCGAGTTCGCACCCGACGCAATACTTGACGTGATAATTCTTTTTATAAATATCGCCATTAGCAAAGCACCGAGTCCAAAATTCCTGCGCCGCGCGCACATGATGCATGTCGGTTGTCCGAATAAAATGGGTGTAGCTTAAATCCAGCGCGCCTTTGAGCGCATCAAACCGCGCGGCATACTGGTCGCAATATGTTTGCGCGTCAAGACCGTGTTCCTGGGCTTTTTGATAAATTTTCAACCCGTGTTCATCGGTCCCTGTATTAAAAAAAACGTCATACCCCCGGAGACGGTGGTACCGCGCGATAACATCGGCTTGGATAATCTCAAGCGCAAAGCCGACATGCGGCTCGGCATTCACGTAGGGAAGGGTTGTTGTGATATAAAAAGGCGGATTCATAGGTTTTATTTTGAAATAACGATCACAAACTCCCCTTTCTCTTTTATATCTTGATTATTCACTTCAGTAATCGTTCCGCGATATATCTGTTCAAACCGTTTGGTCAATTCTCTGCACACGCAGATTTTTTTGTCTTTGGCCAATACGGCCCCAAGTTCTTGCATTGTCTTTTTGATACGATGGCAGGATTCATACAAAACCACCGTATAAGACGAATCGGCTATATCTTGAAAAAATCGGCTTCTCCCTTTTTTGTGCGGAGGAAAACCAAGAAAAAGAAATGAATCCGTTGGAAATCCAGAAATACTGATGGCGGCGACAGCCGCTGATGGCCCTGGAATGGGGATAATATTTGGCGCAGATACTTTTTGCTCAAACAATACCTTCTTGAGCAGATCATGAATAAGTTTATTCCCGGGGTCGCTCATTCCGGGCGTTCCTGCGTCCGTGACCAGAGCCAGGGATTTTCCCTCTTGCAGAAGGGTATAAATATGGGCTATTTTTTTCTGATCGCTATGCTGATGATAACTCAAGGTTGGAGTTTTAATATGATAATGGTGAAGTAAATTTTTGGTGACCCTGGTATCTTCACACAAAATCACATCAACCGCGCGTAACGTTTCAAGAGCCCGAATCGTTATGTCATCAAAATGACCAATAGGTGTTGCAACAATAAAAAGATTCCCAGATGGCATATACAGCATATCATAGCAAAGAAATACGAAAAAAGCAACAAACCCATTGATACCTTTTACCACTCCATGCTATACTTTTTATTATATGACACTTCCACGTATTGGCATATGGTTCGTTATTTTTGTGGTAACTTTTCTCCCCCAGCTCACATGGGCGGCGGCCGCAGAAAACGGATCCATCTTTAATCCAAACTTCATTATCAGCGATGAAGAACTCCAAGATTGGAAAAGCATGAGCCGAGCCGACATCCAAGCGTTTTTGGAAGACCAAGAAGGATATATCGCGGAATATCGGACCGAAGACGTGCAAGGAAAAAAACGAAAAGTGTCGGATATCATCTACCGAGCGGCCAAAGGCTACCAAATCAATCCAAAATATCTTCTGGTAAAACTCCAAAAAGAACAGAGCCTGGTAAACGATCCGGACCCAACCCAAAAGCAATTGGACTGGGCAACCGGCTATGGGGTGTGCGACAGTTGCAAAACCACGGATGAAAAAATCCAAAAATATAAAGGCTTTGGCACTCAAATGGATAATGCCGCCGGCATTATGCGGTGGTATTATGATCACGTCGATCAGGAATCATGGATCAAGCGCCCAAATATCACATACGCGATTGACAATACCAATGTCGAACCCGCGTCGTACGCGACCGCATTTTTATATACATACACACCCCACATTCATGGAAATGAAAATTTCTGGAATTTGTGGCAGAAGTGGTTTACACAAATCTATCCGGACGGGACGCTTCTCAAAAGCGCGGAAGACTCCACCACGTATCTTTTGCAACAAGGAAAACGGCGCGCCTTCAAAAATATGGCGGCGTTAACGACACGCTATGATCCAAAATTGGTTATTACGGTTCCCACATCCGAAATAACGCGGTATGAACAAGGAGAGGACATCACGCTCGCCAATTATTCGGTGCTCAAAGAAGGAACGACGTATTATTTGCTTGATTACGACACCCTCCGGCCTTTTACGGAAGAGGTCAGAAAAAAACTTGGTTTCAATCCGGACGAAATCATTGTCGTCGACGAAACAATTCTTGGCGGATACATGATAGGAAAACCGATCGAACCGGCCACAACGGCGCCACTGGGCGAATTGATCCGGCTTAAAGAAAACAAACAACTCTACTACGTGAAGGACAACATATATCATTCCGTGTATGATGATGGGATTGCAAAAGTAAATTATCCCGGAAAAACCATCACCGCCGTACCTGCATCGTATCTCTCCTCTCTTGAAGCCGGTCCGGAGGTGCTGTTTCAAGATGGCACATTATTCGGTATTACCGGTCAAAATAAAATTTATGTCGTAGAAAATGGCAAAAAGCGCCATATTGCGTCTGAAGAAGTCTTCAACGGCCTGGGATACCGATGGGAGAATATTGCGTGGGTCAATGAATTTGCCGGCATGGCCCACCCGACCGGGCAAGCGATTTATATAGAAAAAGAAACCACCAAAGAAATCCTCACAACGCTCAGTGAGGAAACCGTTTCCTCACCCGATGCCGTTTCCGAAACAGAACCGGTGAAGGATGACACTGGCGCGTCTTCGCCGCAAGATGCAATGGTGACAACTCGGGCAGAACAAACAGAAATTCTTGGACCAAAATTCGACACAGCCATGGATGCCTACCTTATTGCAGATGCGGAAAGCGGGACTATTCTCGCGGGAAAAAATATAGATACGGTTCGTCCCATTGCTTCTTTTACAAAAGTGATGACGGCGTATGAACTATTGAAAGAAGGGCTTGTCATGAATAAAACCGTAACCTACGATTCTACAAAACATAAAGAACTCTACCATCACTATCGCATAGCAGACGGAGAAAAGGTATTGAATAAAGATCTGCTTGACGCCCTCCTTGTTTCTTCGCTCAATACGCCCGCGCGCATGTTGGTGAATAGCGTCACCTCGGACGAGGCCCTCTTTATCAAAAACATGAATGCCCAAGCAAAAAAACTCGGACTTTCCAAAACCACGTTCGTCGATACGAGCGGCGTTCGTGCGGAGAATGTGTCCACCGCACGCGAATTTTTGACTCTGTTTCGCCATACGGTTGAAAATAAAGATCTCCGGACCATCATGGGAAAACCGTCATACGAATATAACGAGGAAAAAGATATTGACGGCGATCCCAAACATTTTGATACCCACAGCAATCTTCTCATGAAAGAAACCCTTCCGTATACCATTCTTGCGAGCAAAACAGGATTTTTGTATGAATCCGGCACATGTCTCGTCATGGAAGTGGAACGAAAAAGCGATGGCAAACGCTTTGTCATTCTGACCATGGGAAACCCCGACTTTGGCAAAAACACCAGATTCCAGGCGCCCCGCGAACTTGCCGCCTGGACAATGACCGCCTTCTAAGTACTATCCGCTATGTCTGTTGTGTTTGCCGCGTTTACCCCTCACTCGCCCCTCCTTCTTCCGAGTATTGGAAAAGAAAAAACCGCGGCGCTCCAAAAAACTCGACATGCCTTGGCGACCATCGAACAAAATTTGTATCTCGCCAAGCCCCACACGATAGCAATCATTTCTCCCCACGTGGGGCTTCATGACGATGCATACGTGGTCAATGGTGATACCACGCTCAATGCCCGCTTGAGCGAATTTGGCGACATGAATACGCATTTTGCCTGGAGTGGGACACCGCCCCTTGCCGCACAAATAACCTCTCTCGCAGAACAACGGCGCGTTCCCGTACGATTGGTGAGCGGCCAAACAGTTGACCATGGCTGTGCAGTACCCCTTTCTTTTCTTACCACGCACTTATCTTCCATAAAAATTCTTCCGATTGGATTTAGCAATCGATCGAGAGAAGATCATTTTTTGTTTGGCGCGTTCCTCCGAGAGGCCTTTCTTGAATCGGGCAAACGGGTCGCTGTCATCGCATCGGGCGACCTCTCTCACGCCATCACGCCGCATTCTCCCGCAGATTTTTCGCCGGAAGGAAAACTTTTTGATACAGAACTGCGGCAATATCTTTCTTCGAAAGAGATAAAAAAAATCCTTGCTATCGATAAGACCGCGCAAAAAAAAGCTACAGAATGCGGATACCGGTCACTGCTTATTTTGCTTGGGATAATCCAAGATATGCCATATCACTTCGAAGAATACGCCTATGAAGCGCCCTTTGGGGTAGGGTATTGCACCGGCGAATTTTTGTGGTAAGTAAGAAATCACTTGTGATTGCTCATGTCGTTCCTCTGCTTTCACTGCCAAAACGCTTTCTTTTTTTTGATTATGCCGTCCCTCCCGATCTTCAAACTATGCTTCGGGCGGGCCACTTGGTTTCTATCCCGTTCCGATCACAAACAGTCTTTGGCGTGGTCTGCCGCGTCAGTGGGTCGCCATCTGAGGAAACGCCAAAACATATAAAAAATATCCTAGGCATTATTGGAAAAGAACCGGTATTTTCGCCGCCCCAATGGAACCGATATGCCACCATCCATGCATGGTATGGGACCCCTCTCTCGACCGTCATAAAAATGGCGCTTTTACCACTCCAAAAAAGAAAGCTCAGAGCGGTTGCGTTTTCCGCTCTGGAAAATACAAAAAAAATACTGACGCAAAACACCACCCCAACAACTTACGCGACCTACCACACAGCCGAAGAAGAGAGGATTTTCCTGTCTTCAATTATTTCTTCCCAAAAAACAACGCTCATACTGGTTCCGGAGGTCCGGTTGATTGATACAATTCTTTCTCTTCTCCCCCAAAAAGAACACGGTCGCGTGGTATCTTGGCATGGCGCGCTTTCCGCAAAAGAACAGTTTGAACGGTGGCTTGAAATCCGAAACAGCAAAAAAACAATCATCATTGGCACGCGTAGCGCCGTGTTTCTTCCGTTTCCAAAACTGGATACAATCATCATCGCGCGCGAGGAACACCCTAATCACAAACAGTGGGATCAGTCGCCGCGTTTTCATGTAAAAGACATTGTGGCGCTCCTCAAGGGGGAATATAACGCCACGGCTGTGTTGATGAGTTTTTCGCCAAGTTGCGAGGCGTATTATGCGGTTCATAAACACCAATGGAATATTCATACACCTTCTCAACAAACACCCCCATCCTCTTCGCCCGTTCTTTTTCCTCAAACAAAAAAACACATACACATAGTCAACATGGCGGATGAAAAAAGAGGAAAAAATTTCTCTTTTTTATCAGAACCGGTCAAAGAAACACTGGAACAAACACGGGGCGATGTTTTTTTATTTCTCAATCGTCTTGGCTATGCGTCGCTTTTTCTCTGTCAGGATTGCGGGCACAAAGAAATATGCGAACGATGCTCTCTTCCGCTTGTGGCGCATGAAAAAACTCACACTCTGCATTGCCATTATTGCCGCACCGAAAAACCCCAGCCACCCGCCTGCAAACAATGCGGATCTTCACGCATTCTTTCCAAAGGATACGGCACCGAGCAGGTGGAAACGGCCCTCCCCCGCCTTCTTGCCAACGCATCAGATTTTGATATTGTCCGCATTGACAGCGAAACCGATGCCGTCATTGGTCCTGCCAAAAAACCGCGGATTATTATTGGCACGGATATGGCATTCCCCTCCGTGGACTGGAAAAAAACAAAAACAATCGTTTTTCTCAATATTGACACAGAGCTTGGCATTCCGGAATATCTCACGCACGAACACGTGTGGCATAAAATACAACACATTCAATTTTATCAATCTCCGGAAAGCGCATTTTTTATCCAAACGCATAATCCATCCCACCTCATCTTTCGGTCGCTCAACGAGCCGGACAGGTTCTATCGCACCGAATTGAACCAGCGGCGAGCGTTGCGGTATCCCCCGTATTGTTTTTTGGTAAAATATTTTTTTGGCCACGCCGATATGCGCATCGCAAAAGAGGAAACCGAACGAGTGTATCGATTCATGCGCCATGCGTTGACAAAAGAGAAAAAACAAATTACACTGAGTCCTCCTATAGAAATGCACCCGCGGTACAGGAGAAAAAAATTTTGGTATACTCTTATCGTCAAATTAGAAACCACGACATGGAAAAAAGACCTGATCTGGTGCAATCATCTTATCCCCGAACAGTGGAAAATCGACCCGAATCCCATATCGCTCTTATCTCCGTGAATCTATGGCCCGCCTTCCTATTATCACACTGCCCAATCCAAAACTTCGAAACCCTTCGGCAACGGTCGATCCTGCCGCACTCAGGACAAAAACCATCCAAACGCTCATTGCGGATATGATCCCTACGATGTATGTATCTGACGGCATCGGCATTGCGGCGCCGCAAGTGGGGCACAACGTCCAAATTTGTGTTGTCGGAAAAGCCGCGCTTCCCAAAGGAAAATACGCGATTGATGGCATTGATCCGTCGCAAGACCTTGTGTTGGTGAACCCAACGTGGGAAAAAACCAGCAGAAAGACATCCTGGGACACCGAGGGTTGTCTGTCTGTGCCAAAAACCTATGGGAAAGTGAAACGATTTCTGCACATAACGGTGGAGGCGCTCGGACGAGACGGACGCACGCTTTCATTTGACGCATCGCATTTTTTTGCGCGAGTAATCCAGCATGAAGTGGATCATTTGAACGGCATATTGTTTATTGACAAGGCAAAAGACATCTATACGGTTGACAAGGAAGAAGAAAATCAAAACGAAAATTCGACGCTAACGATTTAGACAATGAATATCATTTTTTTTGGGACGCATAATTTTGCGGCATCCATGCTCGAAGGGCTCATACGCAGTTCCTTTGTTAACGTTGTCTGTGTGTTCACCCAGCCGGATCGGTCGGTCGGGCGGAAACAAACGCTTGAAACTCCTCCGGTAAAAATTCTCGCTGAAGAATATCATATACCGGTCGAGCAGGCGAAAAGCCTAAAAAATAATTTCCAATTTCCAAAATACAAGGCGCACCTCCACATTGTCGCACAATACGGACTTCTTATCCCAAAACACATCATTGACGCGCCGCAATACGGGACAATCAACGTCCACACGTCTCTTTTGCCAAAATACCGCGGCGCCTCCCCTATTCAATCCGCGATTATGCAGGGAGAAACGGAAACCGGCGTAACCATTATGAAAATGGATGAGGGTCTTGACACCGGGCCCATATTATCGCAACAAACAATTCGCATTGGTCCGGACGATATGTTCGCAACCGTTGAAAAAAATCTCATTGATGCGGCTGTTCCTCTCCTTCGGAAGACAATGGAAGGATATATTTCTGGAACGATTGAACCGATTCCTCAAGACAATACCCTGGCAACCGTCTGTACCAAACTTTCACGAGATGATGGAAAAATCGATTGGACAACATCATCCAAAGAAATCTACAATAGATATCGCGGACTAACGCCTTGGCCGGGCGTATGGACCGAATGGCGCGGGAGGCGGCTCAAGCTTCTTTCTGTGCGTCCCTCATCGAAGAAGGCACCCTGCGGCCAACTGTGCCGCGAGGGCGACGCGCTCATGATCGGCTGTGCCGATGGATCGCTTGAAATTCGCATGCTTCAAATGGAAGGAAAAAAACCAATGACTGCAAAAGAATGGATAAATGGTTTTCGATCCCTTCTGCTCCACTCATAACGGCGTACCATGCGAGAATTTTTCACGCAAAAATCCATCCTGGGAAATCCACAAACCGCGTTATTATTGGCCGGTTTTTTGGGTATTCGCATTCTATCCTTTCTTTTTTTTCAGCATCCCATTTTGCAAGGAATGGTTGTCCTCGCCGTCATTCTCTGTGTGGTATTCTTGTATGTTGTCAATCCACATTGGGCGTGGTGTGTTCTTTTGACTGAACTCTTTCTCGGAGGCGCAGGCCATTTTTTTGAACTGGGCGGCATATCAATGAGAGCGCTCCTTCTTGCCATATTCCTTATCCTTTGGAGTATTGATGGACTGAGAAAAAAAACACTGCGCACGGAGATTGATGCTCGACACCCTTTATTTTACAGCGGCATTATTCTTTTTCTCTTTATTTTGTGGGGAGGATTGCGCGGGGTGTGGTTGGAACACCCTATACCCGCGGTATTTCGCGACGTCATCCCGTTTGTTTTTTTTGCACTGGTCTTCCCGGCCTGTCATTTTTTCAAACAAAAAAAAGAGCGGAGTTATCTTCTCCGCCTTGTGCGTGCCTTTATTATAGGAAGCGCGCTCTGGTCTCTTGTTCTTTTTATTGTCTTCTCTTCGAACTTCATGGAAGTCCACGGCACCTTCTATACCTGGCTCCGCGATGTGGCGGCGGCAAAAATTACCGACATGCATACCGGATTTTTCCGTATTGTTTTTCCGGAACATCTCCTTATTGTGCCCTTCACCCTCATTATAACATCGCTTCTCATGAACAAAGAGACCCAAAATCCTCTCTTGAGGCTTTTCCAATTTCTTAGCCTGAGTATCTTGGTTTTTAATCTTTCCCGCACCTATTTTCTCGCTCTTTTCCTGGGACTCCTTGTCCTCACCTATCGCCACACATGGAAAGTATGGATGAGAGAGGCCGGCATCGCAATCCTCACTATCGGCGTTCTATTTACCGGAATCCATTTGGCCGCGAGCGGTTTCCAAAGCCCTGGCTGGGAATTGTTTGGCATTCGGATCATGAGTGTTGTTGCTCCAACCATTGAAGAAAGCAGTGCCAATCGGATGGCGCTCCTTGGCCCTCTGTCGGCAATGATACAAACGCATCCCCTCTTGGGGTCCGGTCTTGGCGCATCGCTCACATTTGTGCCGCCCCAACAATCAGAGCCAATCACAACCGCAAATTTTGATTGGGGATATCTGGAACTGTGGGCAGAGCTCGGCCTGGGAGGCCTCATCACCTACCTTTTCTTTCTTGTCGCTCTCTTGTTTTTTCTCATACAAAAGATACGAGGGGCATCCTCGTATCATAATTTTTTTCTCGGTCTTTTTGCAGGAACTGTGAGTATGCTCGTTATGGCGATCACCTCACCCGTTCTTTCTCATGTGTTTGGTATTCTCTTTTTGGCGGGAACGGCAATGGTGGCAACAAAGCCAGACACGTCCGGACTATAATTCACTAGGTGCGGAAACGTACACGTCTCCGTTCTCGGCGTTCATGTTCAACAAAAAGGAATAAAATTCTTGGTTAGTTTCGTTTGTATGATAGGTGTGGATGACATCAAATTCCGCCCGGTACATGCCGCTCGCTGTTTCTTCACTCACAAGACACACATCCGCCTTTTGTTGCACATACGTCTGAATGATTTCCGATCGGATAAGAAATGACGCGATATCCTTTGCTCCCAATTCGGCCAAAAGCTCTTTCGAGACAATTCCCAATTTCTGTTCTTCTCCTGCCTTGAGACGCGTTGCGTCAACGATAAAAAAATCAGAAAAATACGTCCGGTCCAAAACCATATATATTTGATCCGGCTTGACCCACAATAACGGCTTATTTTTCATCATATACGTAACAACAGAAGGAATGGGGCCAAATGCCGCTGTATCGATGGATTCCGCTTTTATTTTTTTATCAATTTCAATACTGGTTGCGATTTCTCCCGGGATGGTCCTGAGATACAAACGAGGGGAATTACCGCCAGCGACGGTTATAGTTTGAAGACATGTCCGTGGAAATGTTAACGCAAGAAATTCACCTCCATTCAGCCGCTGTTGGAAAAAATACCAATATCCAAAAATGAGAAGCCCGCCGATGGCCAAAAAAATAACCACAAGAGGCTGTTTTGATTTTTTTTGTTTTGGTGTCATAGAATGTATAGTATAATTACCAATTCTTATATATCTCTCAAAAAGGAGTTTGAAGGGGTTTCCCAATTTCATATTGTTCATAGTCCGGAATAGTGACAATCCTGTCCCAACGAAAATGCAATAAAAAGAACGTATCTTCGTTCACAATATGGCGTTTTACTTGTTTTGTTTTGTCCGTTGGATGTGGTTCAAGCCGATACACTGCCGCCGTGTCTTGATATTTTATAAGCGTATAATTCGGATGACGATCGGTCTCAACAATCTCTGAAGCGCTCCGATATCGATCCAAAAGTCGCGTGTCAATATCTTCAACCCACGACCAATCATACCCCAATGCGTCGAAGACTTCCTCTGAGGCAATCCAATATCTTTCATCGTTTAAAAGGAGATATACCTTTGGATCGTCAATAGCCTTGACAAGCGCGCCATACTGCGGATCGTAGAGCGGCCCATAGGGCATAAACCCGAGAACGTCATCGGGGATAAAGGATAGAACCGATGGTTCGACAACCTTTATATCTTTCCAAGAAGAAAAATAAGAAAAAAAGATATCAGGATTCGTGAAAGCGCGTTTTGTGCATATGGTTTGATTCTTCTGTGATGGACGACCGACATAATAGACGGCAGAAGAAAACGGCGATTTATATGGGCGATCCATCGCTAATGGGCAAGAAACCTTTTCAGAAATAGAAATGCCCGGTATGTCGTAGTCGGCAAGATAAATAATCGAATCAGAAATAATGGCTGTTGCTCCCTCCTGTGTTTTTAATTTAACATAAACGGTCTTTTTGCCGGGGATAGGAGAAAGAAGAACCTGTGTGCTCGTCGTAAATGATCGAAATTTTGACGTTTGAAATGAAGGATTTTCGGAAATCGCTATTTCGGAAACACCTGAAATATTCATAAGGCGAAGACGCACCGATCGCTTATTGGTAAAAGAGAATCCGTCTTCAAGGACAATTGGCAATTCCGAAAGTGTTGTCACGGTTGCATCCGCTTTTTTCTTTTTTGCATCAATTGCAGAAACCAAAATATGGATATCATTTATACGATCCTGGTCAACATCAAACGCCAGCTCGTTTCCTTCAGCAAGAGAAAAATTGATCGGTTCGGAAAAAAGCGTAAATTCTCCTTTTTTGCGAGCCACTTTCTCTAAAATCAATGTATGAGCATCGTTGAGAACATAAAATCCAACAGCCTGATTTTGTCGCATGGATGTCTTGATAATAGCCGACCGCAAAAAATTCAACAAACCCGCGACTGGCCGACCGTCGGTCTGCCGTTTTGTGACCGACACCGGACTTGCGTATTGCACGCCCACACGAGGAATTTGGATAGACGGTGAGGTATTACCAGACCCACCACCGCCAGAGGAAACATCTGAAGAAGAGCCGCCAGGATCGAGGGCGGAGGTTGAGGCACATCCGGCTGTACTCGTCGCCGTTTCCACGTCATCCCCATTTTTACCAATGACGCCAACACAATAGGCTGTGTCAGGAGACAACCCGCTCAGAGTAAATGGAGGATCCCAGGCAGTGATCATCTGAAACTGGGGAACAGTGGTGGTTGCTACAAACGCCGCATTAATATATCTGCCCGTCGTCGATTCGTACAGCGCAAATTCGGTTGACGTGGGGTTAATTCCTTGATCAAACGTCACCTCCAGCGAAGAAACGGAAACGGTAGTCAATGTCGGCGCATCAACCGTGTCGGCCAATGTGTACACGGCATCGGTCATTGTGGACGACGCGGCATTGATATTATCGCCATTTCGTGCAACAACAATAAACTGATATGGCTGATTGACACCAAGACCGGTCGCTGTCAATGTGCCCCACGCGGCGACCGTCCTGTATGCTGGAGTATCCGAGGCTAGGCCTTCTGCGTCAAGATATACATCATCTGTTTCATTAAAAAATGCATATGTTGTTTCGTCGCTATTTTCATTCTGATCAATGGCAAGAGCTATGGTGGACGTTGTCACAGACCCGACATTTGGCTGACCGGCAGGATTGGCCAAGGTATAAACGCCAGTATTGGGCGAAGAAGTCGCTGTATTTGTTCCATTTCCATTTTGGGCAATGACGGAAAATTGATACGCCGTATTTGCGTCAAGCGCATTGATGGTAATGGTTTGCCATGTTGATGTCGTTTGATACACCGGACTTGCGGCAGATAAACCATCCCCGCCAATATACGTGTTCCTAGTTTCGTCCCAAAGGGCATAGGTGGTCGATGAATTGTTGCCATTTGAATCAATAACTACATCAAGAGAGGCAAGGGTTGGATTATTCACCATGGGGGTTCCAGCTGGAGAAACCAAGGTATAAAGTGTATCACTCAAGCTGGATGTTGCCACGGCTATGCCATTCCCATTTTGGGCAATGACGGAAAATTGATACGCCCTGTTATTTTCCAATTGTCGAACCGTAACAGCCCCCCCGCCCCATTCGGCGAATGTTTGGTACTGTGCCGTTGTTGTGGCAATTCCATTTTCATCAATAAAAACGCCCTCAGTTGCATTATAGAGCGCAAATTCGGTATTGGACGGATTTCCATTTGTGTCAATGGTGACATCAATAGTAGACGTACTCGGATTGCCACTGATGGGCTGACCGGCGGGATTTGCGAGTGTATAAATAGTGTTGTTTGGGCCAAACGACGAAAGCGTTCCCGTCCCATTTTTGGCACGCAGTCGAATTATATACGCCGTATCCACGGAAAGACCGCCAATCGTTGGGGTATCCCATTCCAAAGCGGTCTGCCAAATAGCAGAGTTATCAAACGTGCCATTAGCGTGCGCATACGCATCAAGCGTTGCATTATAGAGGACATAATCAGTTTCATCATCATTTCCATCTTCCAAAATACCAATCATTATACTTGACACACTCGCCGCGCTCAATGCTGGCGCAAGCGGAGTCGTTGCAAGCGTATATGCACTGCCAGTGCTTCCAAAAGCTGTTTCCAAAGAATCAGGATTTCGTGCTTTTACCGCGAAAGCATACAACACATTCGGTGAAAGCCCAGAAATGGTTATACTCCCCCATGCAACGTTTGTCTGCCAAGTCTCCTCGGTCGTAGTGGCAAATGATGCGGTGAGATACCCGCCAAGGGTTGTGCTATAGATCGCATATATTGCATCCGATCCGTTGTTATTCGTGTTCAACGCCACTGTAAGTGATGTGGTGGTTATACTGCTTATACTGGGGGCGCCCGGCGTAGCGGCAAGCGTCGCAAGGCTGGTCGTTGCGCTATATCCTGTTTCCGTTCCATCTGCGTTTCGCGCTTTCACACGAAATGTATACAAGGTGCTTGGGGTGAGTCCGGTCAAAGTTGTGGTCGTTCCCCATTGCGTATCGGTCTGCCAATATACACCGGCTCCCAAAATATTATTTTGGTCACCCTGCACAAATTTGTTTGTGTCAATTTCATGGATGGCAAAATCAGCCTCATCAAGCGGATTGGCGGCCAAATCAATGGTTACGTCAATCGTTGTCGTCGTAGGATTGGAAAGGACAGGGGTTCCCGGCGTATCCGCAAGCATAACTGCTGTCACAGCATCTGATGTTGCCGAGCCGGTCGAATTTCTTGCTGTTACTTTGATATAATAGCGCGTCCCTGGAGATAAACTGCCCAACGAGACAGAGCTTTCGTCCGGACCGAGAGAGGCCGCGAGCGTATACGTGCTATTATTATCCGTCCTCTGGTACACTTCAAATGAGTCCTCTTCGTCATCAGTACTGTCCGCATCAGTCCAGGAAACGGTCATGGCACTCACCGACACATCGGACAAGGTGACGGCTGTCGGCATTGCCGGGGCATTTCTCGCCGTGGTCGTACTCACCGCGTCGGAGGTATTGCTCCCTCCGTTATTTGAAACCAAAATTTTTATATAATACGTCGTGCTTGCTGAAAGCCCCGTCATAGTCGCAGATGTTGTATCTGCGGACTGGGTGGTATTGGTTGCAAAGGTGTTGTTGTCGGTGCTAAAAAGAAGCGCGACCAGATCTTCTTGATTGTTGCCACTCGCATTGTCGGTCCAGGAAAGTGCTATGGAAGAATTCGTTACCGTATTTATAACAAGACCTGACGGTGTGGAAGGAGCATTTTTAAGCGTCGTCGTCGTCGCGACTGTGGATGTGCTTATTCCTCCCGCGTGATAGGACAAAACAATAAAACTGTAAAGAGTATTTGCGGACAACCCTGTAATATCCGCACTCTCGACATCCGCTTCCGTGGTCGCGCCCGTCGTATACGTCGTGCCATCGGTTGAGTATTGCACAACAAATCCATCCTCTTGTCCATTGCCGCTTGACGCGTCATTCCATGAGAGGGTCACGCCGGCACTGCTAAGATTGGTAAACGAAAGACTATCCGGCTCAATAGGGCCGATACGATACGTGGTAGTGGAAACCTCTGCCGACGTGTTTGTCCCTCCATTGTTTGTGGCTCCAACGACAAAATAATATGTGGTGTTTGGAGACAACGAACTCACAAGCGTTGTTGTGGTATCGGCATCAAGAGAAAGCATGGTCGTATAGGTATTACTGGCCGTTCCATATTGAACCGTAAAGCCACTCTCCTGATTCGTCGCCGTCGACGTATCATCCCAATTGATTCGCACAGTGCTTGTGGCAAGATCGGTGAGGGAAATCCCTGAAGGAACAGGCGGAGCTTCGTATACGGTAGTATCGCTTGCAGAGGCGGAATAGTCCGTATACGTGCCGGACGCGCCAAGATGTTCGGCTCGAACCTTAAATGTGTACGTCGTATTCGGGGTGAGATTTTCAACGGTATACGTCGTAAGGTTTGTCGTCCCGACAAAGGTGTTATCCTCAAGCGCAATATCATAGACCGTGCCGCTCGGATTATTATTTGCATTCCATGACAAACTGATCGAGGTTGCACTCTCTGTCGATGCGGCCAAGAGGGTGGGCGTCTCTGCAAGTGTATACGTTGAGCTTGCAACCGAGGTGCTTGAACCGCCATTATTCGCCGCAATCACAATAAAATAATACTGAGTATTTGGCGAGAGTGTACCAGAGGACAATGACGCGGATGTAGTATTGGGATTTGTAATGCTTGCCGCGGTATTCGGATACGTGGAACCGTTCGTACCATATTGCACTACAAAACTGCTTGCCGCAGAATCGCTCGATCCTGCCGAGGCATCTGCCCAGGAAATGGAAAGACTGCTTGAAGCGATGGAAGAAAAGAGAAGAGTAGTAGCCTCGGCAGGCACCCCTTTGAGCGTCGTCGTGCTTATGGAGGCAGATGTGCCAACCCCGCCATTGTTTACGGCCTCAACAAGAAAATAATACGTCGTGCTTGCAGAAAGTCCGGTTACTGCGGCAGATGTAATACTCGCGTTGGCCGTTGTGGTTGCTGTGGCCCCAAACGTGAGTCCATCCGTTCCATATTTGACGCGAAAATATTCGGCCGCGGCATTTGACGATCCGGCCGATGTATCAGTCCAGGAAATGGAAAGGCTGGACGACGTGACGCTCGTGAGCGAAAGATCGGTGGAAACAGATGAAACATCTTTCAGTGTTGTCGTGCTCGATTGTTCTGATAATCCTGTTCCTCCATTATTCGTCGCGCGAACACGAAAATAATATGTTGTGCTTGGAGATAGCCCGCTCATGCTCGCTGATGTCGCATCAGGGTCGGTCGGATCAGTCACAAAAGGAAAATCCACGCCATTTGTTCCATAGAGCACTTCAAAATAATCTTCCTGGTCATCGCCGTCGGAATTATCGATCCAGTCAACAGCGAGAGACGAAGATGCAACCAAAGAAAATGTTGGCGCGCCAGGAGCAGTTGGGGTATTGGCAATAGTCGTGGTTGAAACCGTGTCTGAATAATCGGAATAGGCCCCGGCGCTATTTTGAGCTCTAATTTTGAATGAGTAACTGGTGTTGGCGGTAAGGGAATCATTAACAGCATAACTGGTTGCAGTGGTAGTCGCAATCAATGTACCGCTGTCAAATGCGACATCATAAACCGTCGCACCGGGATTGCTATTGGCATTCCACGACAAATCAATCTGAATTTGACTGCTCGGTGTCGCGGTAAGACCGGTTGGCACGGCCGCAAGAGTAGTGGTAGAACTTTCCGTGGACGTGGTCGTGCCTGCCGTATTGGTCGCCGTTACGACAAAATAATACAGAGTGTTTGGTGTAAGACTCGCTACGGAAGTTGAGATGACATTGGCGCTCGTGGTGGTTGCAGTGGTGCTATAGGCGCCCGACGAAGTGCCATATTTTACGGCATATGATTCTTCAGTTATTGAATTGTCCGCCCAGGAAATAGTGAGAGATGAAGACGTCACACTGGAAAAAGCCAAGTCACTCGCGACCGTTGGCGCGTTGAGATCAGTCGTAGCGCTTGCCGTACTTGAATACTCAGAATAGGTGTCAGCCGCTCCGGCATTTTCCGCTCGGACTTTGAAGCTATAGTTCATACCTGCTGTGAGTCCGGCAACAGAGTAGCTCGTATCTGTGGTCGTCGCGATAAATGTATCATTGGAATACGCAATAGAATAGACGGTGCCGACCGCATTGTCGTTGGCATTCCATGTAAGATCAATTTGATTTTCGCCATTTTCCGTGGCTATAACACTGCTCGGAATGGCAGCGAGTGTATAAGTCGCCGCTTCAGTGGCAGTACTTGATGCGCCATACTGATCGTATGCCCAGATATTGAAAACATAGACACGATTTGGTAAAAGACCAGTAATCGTGGTATTGATAGCGCCATTAAAAGTGCTCGAACCCAGGTTGCTGTCTGATGATGAGGTAAAGGCTGTATCATCGGTCGCCACGCCGCTTGCCGCTTGTTTGTAAAAAATTTTATACTCCGCAAAATGATCCTCCGTCGAGGCCGCACCAAAGGTCATGGTGACGGCAGTTGTCGCGGCGCTCCCTGCAGTCAAATTCCCGGGTGCAGTCGGATCCACGGTATCCACCACAAATGCGGCTGTGGTGGCGCTTGCACCATTTGCCAAATCATCAACCGGTGTCAGTCGTATATAGACCGTGTCATCACTCGTATTGGTAAGATCCGTGGCCGCGTCCCAGACAATAGTAAGTGTTACCTCGTTGTCGTCGGATGCATTGGTGTCAATATCACTGATCTGTCCGCTACTGGTTAAGACATCGCCGCTATCAGGCGTAACGGTTGACAAGGTCGAACTGGTCCAGGTCGTGCTATTTGTAGAATGCTCAACAATAAGCGCGGTCTGAACTCCATCTGTGTCTTGCACAGTGGCGGTCAACGTTACAAGTCTCGTGCCATTTGTTGATTGGCCCGGAGTTGAGGCCGCAACAGTGGGCAAGGTATTTTCAATGACATAGGAAATATCAGCAACAGTAACCTCATTTTGATAGTCATCAATGGCCCAAATTTTAAAATAATAGGTGCCAGGCGCGATACCCGATGTAATGGTGCTACTGGTTGTTCCGGCCGTGGCCAAATTGCCATCGTCGCTATTGTCCCATTCCGTGGCTCCCCCGCTACGATTTTGGACATCGCTTTGAGTGGCGCCATACCAAATTTCATAGTGATCAAAATTGGTATCACTCGCCGCGGTCCAGGAGAGACGAACACTATGGCTGGTAGCAACCGCAACTGCCAAATTGGCAAGCGACGCTGGATCGCTGGTATCAAGGGGAAAGGCCGAACTCGTGCCATAGGCACCAATATCAAAAGTATCATCGGCTACTACCCGAAATTTGGCGATTGCAACATCTTGGTCCGGAGCGTCAATGCCAGCAAGCCATTGAAACGTGATCAACTTATCCCCGGCCGATGTGTCAATGGCACTAATTCGTCCGGTTGACGTGGTAAAACCGCTGTCTTGTCCGCTAATCGTTACGTCCCCGAGCGTACTCGATGCCCAGGTCGAGCCATTATCAAGCGAGTACTCAATCGTTGTCGTCGTATCATGCAAATCCCCATCTGAGACAGTGGTACTCGCGAGTACAATTCCAGCCGAAGTCGTTAATTGATACGGCGCTGGCACAGTAACCGTTGGCACAGAATTTACCTCCGTCGTATATGCGAAGGCATTGCTTGTATATGTTGCTTCGACTTCTCCGTCCGAGTCAGTTGCGCGAGAACGAATGGTGTTGGTTGTGGCATCAGTAAAATTGGCGGCGGAGATGGTGTATGACCACGAATCAGTCCCGTCCCCGATCACCCATTGCTCGTCATCGGTCCAAATGCTACCGTTCCAATACTTGCTGTCGTTTGATCGCTGAATAGATATATCAACTTGCGAAATAGTGTCATCATGATCCGTCGCAGTACCGGAAAAGCTGCCGGGCCAATTTAAGTTTGTATAACTGCTATCGAGTGAAAAAGTGGCATCTGGTCTGATATAGAGCGATCCGTCCCCACCGTCATTTGCCGTGCCCGGACCTAGCCCGCCACCACGAGAAAAAGTGCCGGTGAAATCCAAAGTTCCTTCAAGCGTGCCAATCGCAATTCGTCCGCCCGCGCCACCACCGCCATCATGACTTGATCCGTCCCCGCCATTTCCTCCAGCCACGCTTATAGAACCACTGCCGGTAAATGATCCGCTGATGTTAAGATATATCCCGCCGCCAGCTCCGCCACCGCCACCATACACGCCGGAAGCAGTACCCGCATTTCCGTTGGCAGTAATCGTACCACTATGAGTTAAATTCGTGGTAGTAATATACATAAGACCGCCACCATCGCCACCGTCGGCTGTGCTGTCGCCACCGGATCCCCCACCGGAACCAATAGTGTCCGGGGTGCTCGTCACACCATAGGCAGTTCCACCAGCTGTCGCGCTGCTTGAAGTGCCGCCGGTGCTACCATGTCCGCCACCGCCGCCGGAATTACTGGCATTACCCGTGCCAGCTCCGGTGCCAGATCCGCTCGCGCCATCGCTTTGTCCACCTTGATAGCCTAAACCGGACACTGAAATCAATCCGCCAGAACCAATCGTCACATTAGTGCTTGAAATACTGACTACATGTGTTTGCGCGCTCGTGTTATCTGAATGTGTGAGAGTGCCATTCACCGTCAAATCAGTAAGTGTCCACGGACTTGACGTCGTGTAAGAATCCATAGTCAAGGTAGCGCCGGCCGCAATGGTTGAGGTGGTAATGGATTCGGTCATACCACTCGTAAACGTAACAATGCCGGAAATCGTGGAAGACGTAACCGATGACAAAGTACTCGCACTACCAAACATAACGGTGGTACTGCTTGAAAAAGTGAAAGAAGTATTTCCGGGATTAAAGGTACCATTGACGCTAAAGGTATTAGTGCCGGTGTTGGTGAAGGTAGTTTGGCTTGAGGTAAGACTCGCGTCAGAAGGCAAGGTGAGCGTAGCACTTTTTAATATCAATTCCGCGATCGTGTATGATGCACCGCTGCTAATCGCAGTGCCGGTTTCACTGGTAGCGCTCGCATCATAGGTCAAGGTACCATTGGTGCCGGTTTGTTTTATAAATACCGAACCCACACCACCGTCCTTGGCATTGGCAGGACCGCTTCCTCCATCGCTTGTCATGGTTGTCGGATCCGTATAACTTGAATAATTGACAATAGCGATTCGCCCGCCACCGCCACCGCCACCTTCACCATTCGCGTCACCGCCATTTCCTCCATTGGTACGAATAGTACCGCCGGATCCGTTAAAGCTTGAAGAAATTTGAAGATACACACTGCCTCCTGACCCGCCGCCACCGCCACCTGCGTCACCTGCCCCGCCAATTCCATTGTCGCCATTGGCGAGAATTGATCCACTCAAGGTGAAGGCAGTAGCGCTGATTTGTATAAGACCGCCTCCATCACCACCCTCGGCGTCAGCTCTATTCCCTGCCGCGCCACCGGAACCGATGTCTGTCGGAGCCAATGCAGATCCATAGGTAGTGGTTTCTTGTGTCCCCCCTATAGAAGCGGCTCCTCCATAGCCTCCATAGGCTGCTCCTCCACCATAACCGGTATCGCCTACTACTGCATTACCTCCGCCTGTCCCATATCCATTGCCACGACTGGTGGTCCCTCCATTAAATCCTCTCCCAGAAACATCTATTGTTCCTGCAACGGTGGTAGTCACGGTCACAAAATCAATCTCATACGAATGAGCCGTGGTATTATCAGTATGCGTGAGCGTGCCACCACTTGCCACGGTCAAGGTACCGGTAATTGTCTGGGTTGTGGTATTCTTTTGTTCAAGAGTGCCGCCACTCTCAATCGTGATATTGGTTCCGGTTTGGATATTGCCTTGCAATACAAATGTTGCCGTACCGCCGATGTTTAGATTGGAAAAGCTGGAAGAGACCGAGCTCGGAACGGTTACGGTGTAGGTACTCGTAACCACCACCGAATCAGTGGATCCGGGATAATCCAATCCTTCAGTACAACTGGACGAACACGCCCCGCCCCAGGTAGTTCCAATGTTCCAGTTGCCGGTTGCGGCTGACGTAAATGTTCGAGTAATCGTAGCGGATACTTGGTTGCCTGAACCTATATTTTGTTCATTGCCATACTCATCAATCGCCCATATCTGCAGATAATATGTGTCGCCGGCTAAACCAGTAACCGTACTGCTCGTCGTGCCAATGGTTGCGAGATTGCTGTCTGAACTCGTGGTCCATCGAGTGGCACTACCGGTTCGATTCGCAACATCAGATGAAGAGGTACCATACCAAATATCATAACGATCAAAATTGGTTTCAGTCGCAATAGACCATGAAACTTTAATGTTGCCCTCAGTGCTTGTCGAGACTAAGGCGAAACTACCCATACCGGTCGGCGCGGCATTATCCACCGTAAAGGCGCTTGAGGTGGCCGCTGATCCGCTCTGTAGCGCATCATTCACCGTGGCTCGCATATAGATATCTGTTTGTTCACCGCTTACTGCGCCATTCTCATTCAAAGCCGACAGAGAATTCCACACGACCGTGAGTGTTGATGTGGCAAGAGATGAACGATCGAGAGAAATTTGATATTCATTATCATCAGTAAGCGTGGCTGTGCCGACTGTTCCGGCCGCGCTAATGAGTAGCGGATCATACCAGGTCGTTCCGCCATTGTCAGAGTATTCAAATTTTATGGTAATATCTTGTGTATCTATATCCTGGACATCGGTGTTAAACGTGATGTACCCGGAAGCGTCATCAGCGGTTTGCACAAAAGAAGTGGGCGGATCGGCAGTGGGGAGAAGTCCGGCTATGCTCACGCTCAATTGTGTGGTCGTTGCCACATTTGTATAATCATCAATCGCAAAAATACTAAAATAATAGGTACTATTGGTGGTAAGCCCCGTGATCGTAGTATTTGTCGTGCCCGTTGAGCTTAAATTGGAGTCAGAACTGGTGGTCCATTGCGTGGCAGTACCGGTTCTGTTGGCCGCGTCAGAAGCGCCAGTTGTGGCATCATTACTATACCAAATATCATAGCGGTCAAAATTGGTTTCAGTAACTGCACTCCAACTAAACCCAATCGAGGTCCCAGGAGCAGTGGTGGTCGCAAAACTGCCTAGACCTGTGGGCGCGACATTGTCAATCGTAAAAGAAGCCGAGGTTGCGACCGTGCCATCTTGAAGAGAGTCATTGGGGGTAACTCTCACTTGAATATCACTTTGTTCTCCAGACAAAGCGCCATTTCCATTGGAAGCGGATTTTGAATCCCACACTAAGGTTACGGTCGTGGTGGTAAGCGACAATTCATTACCGGAATAAATAGAACTTATTTGAGAATCTGACAATGCGCTTGAAAAAAT